>Ga0326727_10002160_pt1 | contig 68975 bp, 60 predicted proteins | sample MB2enrmetagenome_FD_207643 | JGI IMG/M metagenome (GOLD analysis project Ga0326727, IMG submission 207643) | Lab enriched peat soil microbial communities from McLean, Ithaca, NY, United States - MB29MY | ecosystem: Environmental > Terrestrial > Soil > Wetlands > Peat | place: USA: New York...
ACGGTTTACATGAGCTTCGACGGTGTCACACCAAGAACGAACCCTAAGAACCACTGGGAAGCTCCAATCGCCATAGAAAACTGCAGACAAGCAGGACTCGGCGTCGTACTTGTCCCAACCGTAATCAAAACCATCAACGACCACGAACTCGGTGGACTCATAAGATTCGGGCAGCGAAACATGGATACGATTCACGCCGTAAACTTCCAACCCGTATCGTTGACCGGTAGGTTATCAAAATCTGAACGCGAGAAGTACCGAATAACAATCCCGGACTGCATAGAACGCATAGAAGAACAGACAAACGGCGAAGTCACGAAAGAATCCTGGTTCCCAGTGCCAAGCTGCGTACCGATCACACACTTCGTCGAAGCACTTACCAAGCGTCCAAGATACGAACTATCCATCCACTTCGCATGTGGTGCAGGGACATACGTCTTCAAAGACAACGACAAACTCGTACCAATCGCCTCCTTCGTAGACTTAGAAGGCATGCTCGAATACTTGGAAGAGAAAGCCGACGAACTCAAGGCGGGCAAGAACAAGTACCTAGTTGTAGCCAAAGTTCTCGCAAAGATGGGCACTTTCATCGACCGGAGCAAACAACCAAAGGGACTTGCTCTAAGCAAATTGCTCTTCAATGCACTTGTCAAGAACGACTACAGCGCCCTCGGAGCATTCCACCACAAATCAATGTTCCTCGGAATGATGCATTTCATGGACAAATACAACCACGACGAAGAACGCCTGAGAAGATGCGACATACACTACCTTAGTCCAGATCTACGAATCATTCCATTCTGTGCGTTCAACGTAATCCCAGAATGGTATAGGGATTCAATTCAACCGAAATACGGAATTCCGATCGAGCAATGGGAACGAGAACACCACACAACCCTCGAACAAACGCTATACAAGGGCACTCTGCGAAAGGGCAAGGGTCATTCATCCGGATGCGGTTGCCCGCTCGGAGCCGTGAACACGCCATCCTCTGATCTGCTAACGATCGAGAATGGCATGATACAAACCAAGTAGACAAGGCAAGTAGAACCGTTACTTCGCCTTCTTCTATTATTTTTCAGTCACATTATTCACTTCGTTTCTTAAACCGGAATCAAATCAATCCGGCTCGCGGCCCTTTCGGGAACCTGAACGTTTTTGTAATCGCCATTGTTACGAGCTTAACGATTAATGGTGCCTTCCCCTCAATGAAGCCAGAATATGACATCATCATAGCCGGCGGAGGAATCGCTGGCCTGGTGACCGCAGCATCTGCAGCAAAGCATGCTAAAGAGAATCTGAGGATTGTCGTGATCGACAGAAATGCTAGAGATGAGATGGGAAAGAAAACTGCCAACGGCTGGGTCTGCGGAGACGCCGTAAGCAAGAACAGCCTTGATTTTTTGGCTGCTAACGTAGGTGTCCGTTACGGAGAACCTGAACTGGAAAAACAGGTTCATGGAGTAGTCGCATACTCACCTGATCATACCTCCAAAGCAATGTTCGACGGAGAAGGGTACGTCCTAAACAGACGGCTCCTACCGCAAAGGCAGCTTCGTGATGCAGAGAAACTTGGAGTCGAATTCATTTTTGAAACCTCGGCGGAATTACTGACCACCAACGACGGATTCATCACAGGCGTTAAATGCAGATCATCTAGAGACAATAGCACGATTGAAAAAACCGCTAGATTGGTTATCGATGCGACAGGATCCGCTTCCCGCTTACGAACTGGATTGCCGGTCAAGAGCCACATAGAAAAAGAGATTGACAAAGAAAATGATATGGAATCCACAGGCCGGTATATACTAACCTTCGAACTGGGGAAAGAAGACAAGACCTTCTTCGACCCGGATTATTGTATTATACACCTCGATCAAGAGATCGCTCCCGGCGGCTACGCTTGGGTCTTCCCAAAAGGCCAAAACAAAGTAAACATTGGATTAGGTGTTCAGCGACGTCTGCTAGACCAAAGAAATAGGAAGCTTGGAAGGCAGGACACCCTACAGTCGCTAATTGATGATTACGTGCGATCCAATCCTTCGATTAAGAGTTGGAATTTGGCTAGTGGACCAGAAGACGCAGGAAACACTAAGGGGAACTGGCAAGTACCCGTTCGACGACAAAACGACTGCTTAGTAGCCAACGGCTACATGATCGTAGGTGACGCAGCGTGGATGCCGCGCCCCATCGACGCCGGAGGAATTGGACCAGCAATTTACGCCAGCACCATCGCTGGTGCCGTAGCAGCGGAAGCAATCCAAGGCAATGACGTTTCTGAACGCGGCCTCTGGAAGTTTAACACTGAATACGTCAAAACATACGGCCACAGAATGGCCAGTTTTGAAATCCTCAGAAGATTCCTACAAACTCTAAGCAACGACGACCTGAACTACGGAATGAAACGCTTCCTTGGACAAGATGACGTAGAAAGCATAACCCGAAGAGAACACCCAGAATTTAGAAGAGTGAGCTTCAGCCCATCAAAAATAGTTTGGGCATTACCTCGACTGGCGCTCGCACGCGGACTAAGATACACCGCGATGAAAAGTAGACAATTAATTCAACAATACATGGACTACCCTCAATCCCCAGACGGTTTCACAGAATGGCACGACCGATTCATGGTTGAGCTCAGAGAAGCCTATACTAGACTATCCTGACATCCATCACACTCTCTATATGACTCCGCATACGCAAATTCAAATAGTCCAACAAACGGACTTCAAGCGAATTGGAGCAATCTGGAAACGATGATGCGTGAATTCCTAACTCGGGTTAACCCGAAACAGAAAAAAATCTTCAGTAGCCTTCAATCTGCAATCCTGGCTTTGCCTGAGACGGTAGAGTCAATTGAGATCGATGAGATAGAAGGCGAATGGTGTCCGGCATATCGTGTTCGTGGTTCAGACCTCGTATGGGTACATTTCGATGAACACCTCTGGATCAACTTTCCAGTTGAGCCCGCCTTCGAAAAGAAGGTCCTACAAGACGAGAACTTAGACAGCCACATCATCGAAAGTGTCCAAGAGGCTGAGGAAAACGGAGACGTCAAATGGGCGAAGATCCAATTACGTTCTGACAAGGAGATTGAAGATATCATCGCGCTACTGGGATTACGAAATACCTTCCTAAGAACCTAAACAGGACGCTTAGCTCTCTCTCCCTCACGGACAGTCGTTGGTTCCGAAGAATCGGCCCACAAATATTCGAAACAGTTCTGACGGTTCAACTCATACTTGTGGCAAAGAGGCAACGATGATGCCCGCACATTTCTAGATCTAGACTTTCAGAGTAGGCAACAAGTTTAGTCTGACGGTTTTCTTATTGCATGGAAAGAAAAGTCAGAATTGGCGTCTGTATTCATGATTCTGGATTTTCATGTTCTACGATCAACACAGAAAACCAGCCGCAAGCTCTTTAATCCTATACAGAACAGCTTTGGCGCTCACCCGGTGTTCACATGTCTGAAAAGAAGATATTCGCTAGACCTGCGTCAGGGCTTATTCGAGCGGTCTCGGCTTGGGACGCAATGATTTACAATGTTGTCTTCATGGCGCCCACAGCAATCTTTGCTTACGGGTTCTTCGCGTTAAGTCTGTTCCCGGGCGTTGATCTTCCTACTACTGCGCTAATATCGATCCCACTCGCGATAATCGTTGGGCTGTTCTATTCGCTCTTTTCGGCTTCGATGCCGCGTTCTGGTGGCGACTACATCTGGGTGAGTAGGGTCCTACATCCTGCTATAGGTTTCATGAACAATGTCGCGCTCTTCCTGATCCTGATGTCAATATCAGGTTCATACATGCCTTGGTTTACTCAGTGGGGAATTGCGCCTATACTCCTGTATTTCGGCCAGACAAACAGTGCTGCCTTGGTATCTTCGAACATGTTCACGTTTGGGTGGGCTGTGCTATTCTGGCTCTTCTGTGCAGCAATCATCTCGCGCGGCGTGAAGGCCACGCATTATGCTTTCTGGATTTTCTTCATAATCATACTGATCGGCATCGTCGCCTATGTAGGAACACTCGTCACAACTAACCCGACGCAGTTCGCAACCCACTTCAATGCACAAACAGGAATGAATTATGATGCTTTGATCCAGAAGGCGCGGTCGAGCGGAGTCCCATCAGGTTTCGTGGCTTCCGCGACACTCTTGGGCATAGCCTTCACCTACCTCAATTTCATAGGTTTCAACGCCTCAGTTTACTATGCAGGTGAAATCAAAGAGGTCCGAAGGTCCCAGTTCATAGCCATCATAGGGGCCATAGTCGTCTTCGGCTTCATCACATGGCTACTTTACGAGGCCACATACGTAGGAATGGGAAGCCAGTTCCTAGGCGCAGTTGCATACCTCGCTTCAACCGGAGACGCGTCATACACAGGTTCGCTACCCCCACTCTTCCACCTACTATTCCAGTATGCAACCACCAACTCGACAGCATTCTTCTTGGCCGCATTCGCCTTCTCAATTATGTGCCTCTCATCGTCGCTGACGTACATGTTCCTCTGCGTCCGGTTCATCTTTGCTTGGTCATTTGACCGAGTGGTTCCAACATTCCTGGCAAAGATTGACCGCAAACACAACTCCCCGTACATGGCTCTGATTGCTGTAACACTAGTGGCAATCGGTTTGCAGACCCTGTGGAGCTTCACTCCGCTGCTCAGTTTCTTCGCGTACGCGGTGTTCGGCTATATGATCATGCAGGGACTCGTAGCAATCTCTGGCATCGTCTTCCCATGGAAGCGTAAAGACATCTTTGATGTCTCACCCTCGGTAACCAAGTTCAAACTGGGCCCCGTCCCAGTCATATCCGTCCTCGGAGTGCTCACGTTAGCAATCTCGATATGGCTCGGATATGCCAGTATATCCCCCGCATTCGTCGGCGCGCTAAACCAAGGAGTAATCGAATTCACGCTTGGGCTATTCATTATCGGAATCGTAATCTACGTCATCTCTTCGGTATATCACAGGAGTAAAGGCATACCGTTAGAACTCTCCTTCAGAGAGCTGCCCCCTGAGTAAACTCGTTGGTAAGGTTACTTGTCGCGAACTCGAATTTTCTTCGCTACTGATATCCACGGCTCTGACCGATGCTTCGGCAAGTTCCTCAGCGCGGCGAAAGTCTACAAGGCAAACGTGCTCATCCTCGGTGGCGATATCACCGGCAAAATGATTGTACCTATAGTCAAGGAACCCGGCGGCTCGTACCGAGTCTACTTCTTAGGAAAAGAACAGAAACTTCTGAACGAAAAGGAGCTACGTACAGTAATGGGCATTATCAAAGCGGTTGGCTACTATCCGCACATAACTGACGAAACCGAACTTGAGGAAATGGCCAGCGACCCTCATAAGGTACAAGCAATGTTCCAGCAAATGATGACCGAATCTGTTGGGAATTGGATCCGCCAAGCAGACGAACGCTTGAAAGGGTCTGGCGTCAAATGCTTCATTTCGGCCGGTAACGATGATGAATCGTACATTGACTCGTTACTTAACTCATCCGACTACGTGGAATATCCTGAAGGCAAAGTTGTGAAACTGGACGACGTCCATGAAATGGCAAGCTGCGGTTACACGAACATGACTCCTTGGAAGTGCCCCAGAGACATTCCCGAAAACGAACTTGGCGCGAAGATCGAAGGCGTATTAGCTCGAGTTGAGGACAAGTCAAATTGTATTCTAAACTTTCACTGCCCACCATACGGCACCGTCATCGACCTGGCTCCAAAGCTGACAGAGAATTTGGAACCGGTGCTTGAACCGGGTGGCGGGATGGAGCTAGCGCCTGTGGGGAGCACTTCAATCCGTCAGGCTATAGAGAAATACCAGCCGTTGCTTGGATTGCATGGACATATCCATGAGGCAAAGGGTGTGGCGAAGATTGGGCGCACGGTATGCATCAACCCAGGAAGCGAATACACCGAAGGCATACTGAAGGGCTTTCTTGCTGAGCTTGATGAGAAGGGCATCAAGGATTACATATTCACAAGCGGTTAACCTCCTACCTCCGGAATCTTGGTGCTAAGCTTGCAGAAAACACCTGTCGACAAGTCACTTCTAGAAGATGCGCTAAGGATAGTTGAAGCTGCGAAAAAGCGGGATGTCGCACTCCGAATCTTGGGCGCATTAGCAATAACTCTGCACTCAACCGAATTTTCAGATCTCCATCGCGGACTAAAACGCCTCGGAGATTCTGACCGTGCCTTTACTGATATTGACTTAATTGGTTATGCGAAGCAGAGAGCAAAGGTTCGGGAAGTCATGGAAGATGACCTCGGATACATCGTTGACCAAAACGTTCTCCTCTTCCGCGGCAAAGAGCGACTACTATATCACCACCCTCACGGATTATACAATGTCGACATATTCTTTGATATCCTACGCTTCAGCCACGATGTCTCCTTTGGAACCGACTCAAAGAAGGGAAGGATTCTGCTCGACGATCCAACAATTTCGCCAACCGATCTCCTTCTCGAGAAACTCCAGATACATTCCATAAGCGAAAAAGATCTGAAAGACATCATAGTCCTAATCAGAGCACACGAATTGAAAAACAACGACGATTCGAACAGTATTAACCTAAAACATGTTGCAGCGGCTCTCTCAGACGACTGGGGTTTCTGGAAAGACGCGACCTCAAATCTTCGAGACGTAACTGTGTACGCTGAGAAATATCGTGTCGAAGGGATGCTTCCCGTCTCAGATTTTTCGATCGTCGCAGACAAAGTTCCCATCATCCTAAAGACCATAGAGAACGAAGCGAAGACGTCGAAGTGGAAGACCAGGGAGAGAACTGGAACAGAAAAGCAGTGGTGGAACAGCGTAGAAGAAGTTATCCGATGAACCGTTAAGAAGAAAAGTCCGAAGTTTAAAATATCGACCACGGCTTCTCATGAGAGGGACGAATGGTTCATGCGAAAACTCAGTTCCGACCACTTCATCTTCAAAATGAGCGCTCAGAACAACCCGGCAATAACTGTCAAACCAGGTGAAACGATCGTCATCGAAACCAAAGATGGTTTCGGTGGAGCGATCAAGAGCGACGCAGACCCATTCCCTGTAATTGACCTAGATCGCGTAAACCAAACGACCGGCCCCGTTTACGTGCAGGGAGCTCAACTGGGGGACACGCTCGTTGTCGACATCAAAAAAATTGTTCTGCCAAAGCAGGGAGTAACAACAATCTTCCCTGGCTTTGGGGCACTGCATAATGAGTTCAATAAGGAATGGAAAAAAGTCTGCCCCATCCGCGCTGGAAAAGTAATCTTTCCAAAAGGAATCAAATTACCAGTCAGACCCGTCATAGGAACCATTGGCGTAGCGCCAGTAGAAGGCACAGTAGGAAACTTGTTTCCAGGCCCTCATGGTGGCAATCTCGATGTCAACGATATGACAGAAGGAGCGAGAGTGTTTCTGCCAGTCTTCGTACCCGGCGCACTCTTCTCGCTAGGCGATGGAAAAGCAATCATGGGCGATGGCGAGACTAACGGCGTGGGCATCGAGATCGCCATGAAAGTCACTGTGAAACTAGGCTTGATCAAAGGTAGGAATATTGCACGACCAAGACTCGAGAACTCCAGTTCAGTAATGACGATTGCTTCTGCGAAAACGCTAGAGGAAGCCTCAAGTATAGCGTTGAGCGACATGGTGGACCTCGTTGCCGGAGAAACTAATCTCATACGTGAGGAAGCATATGCTTTGCTGGGGGCCATAGCCGACATCAAGATTGCCAACGTAGTCGACCCTGAAGTCACAGTCCGGGTTGTTGTTCCGAAGTATGTCTTCAGGCAAGCCAAGCGAAGGTAGCAAAGTGGTTTATGGTGTGTGGTATCAACGGTGTGAATGCCGCGGCGGCAGCCTGCTGGTATTAGTCTAAGTGCAGTGTATGCTTATGATGAACATAGTAGGCATTCTAAGGTGCTACGGATCCGTTGCGTAATCAGGATTAGCCTGGCGATTTTCGTCGACTCATGGAGCGATTGGTAACCTGACCAATCACCTATCATCACAATTACTGAACCCCTGGAAGTGTCTTCTGCCTAATTGTGGAAAACAGCTCATCCACTTGTTGTCCAATGGATCAACGTTCCACCCTCACGACAACCGTTATGGACTAGATTTATCCAAACGCATTTCGTTTCAAATCGTTTACGAATCAACCGAAGTGAAATACGTCGAGTAGCAGATCTGAAGCTGTTAGTTCAGATCGTTTAATGCGTATTTAATCATGCGATATTTCGAGTAGATGTAAAGTTGCCCATCCCAGTTCAGGAATGGGGATTCCGTTTTTCGTTCTTCTTCTTTGCCGCTATGCGGGAGTTTTGGGTTGAGGCTGGGTTGACGGAGTAGGTGCTTGCGTTTTGGGTTGTTGAGGTGGTGTTCCAGGCTGCGCTGGTAATGGTTCTGTAGAACCAGTAGTTGCCGGTGACGGAGGAGGCGAGGCTGTTTTCGTAGCCGGTGGCGTTGGCGGCGGTTTCGGAGGAGCACTAGTAGGCGGTGTTGTAGATGGTCGGTCGGAGAGGCTACTGATTTGGCTGTCGGCACGTTGTGCTACCGCTATTAGACCGATAATAGCGAGAATCGCTAGGCCGAGGTCGGAGATCGATAGCCATTCATTTATACTTACATTTTGATTTATGGAATTAACCTCTGAACTCATAGCGCTCATCTGCGCGCTCATACTCTCCACTTGGTACTGCAAGCTGGCCATTTGGGCGGTCACTGTCGAAATTGCATTACTTGGGTTGCCGCTACTGCTCAAAGTACTGTTCATGCTTGTGGTGCTGTTCAGATTGCTAGGCTGGTTGAGCGTGGTTCCGTTTGTTGTTTGTAGAGGCATGATTTCTTGAGCATGCAAGCCTGCATCTGAAAGGGCGACGTGTTGAGTTGCGATCGCAGGCTGCACGAGAGTAAGGAAAGAACACGCTAGGATAACCGTGAAAACTTTTCCAAACAATCAAATTACCCGTGTTAATGCTAAAGAGTTTCACGAAATATCAACTTTCACCTTGTGTGCGGCCGAATGTTTTCAGGAAGGCACCTGACATCGGCTATCCTCTTTTTCGTAATTCTAGCATAAATTAATTCACTAACGCTGGATGGGGGTTGATTCAGAGTCAGCCCACAGAAACTCGAAATAGTTTTTCGCGAACTTCGCAAGCCCAACATGATCTGACCATATTGCTAGACTGATTGCTTGGTCGCCTTCCTGTCCAAGAAGGAGAATTACTTCGCGGCCGTCTGAAATTATTCCACCTCCGAACATTTGCTCGCGTGAGCGCACGTCACACAATTTCATCAGTCTAGCCATTGGTTCGCTGAGAGGCTTTTTCATTGTCATGACTTGTACACGCACACCTCGTTCGACTACGCTCTTCACGAGAGGAATCAGCATTTCAGCGATTGGATCAGGGATCGCAGGAACTGACGCTAAAATTTCTTTTTGGACGTGTTCAATTGTTTCTCTGATCTTCGCGAGAACGTTGAAGTTACCGCGGACAATCCAAATGTCCGGTCGCTCCCGGACGCCTTTCTTTTCGAAGAGTGGCTGAAGTTCGTTGAGGACTACTGACTGATTCGTCTTCAGTGAATCTTCAAGCTGAGATCTGGTGATTTCCATTGCTACTGAGGGAGGTTTTGGGTAGTACTTGCTTGGTCTACCGTGCTCCATTTCGATCCATCCTTTTTTCTCTAGCGATCCGAGCACCTCGTAGATTTTAGAGTAAGGAACGGACGATGCCTCGCTTAGCTGACTTGCCGTGGCTGGGCCTATCTCGAGGAGTGCTGTGTATGAACGAATTTCGTAGTCAGTTAAGCCGAATTCTTGGAGTGATCGTCTCACTCTATCGCTGATCACCAAAGTCGGTTCACGGGCGAGGCAATTTCGGTGAGTAAACTAATAAGATTTCACAACTTGCAGTGGTTAAGACGTTTCTAGGTGTCTGTGGCAACCCAGTACGAATCCTTGGAGGTGAACTCTTTCTTCCAAATCGGTACCTCCTTTTTGACGCGTTCCACCGTCTCACTCAGGACCGGAAAGACCTCCTGACGATGCGTCCCTAGAACCGCTACAAACAAACTCGGTTCGCCGACCCTCAATTTATCGATGATGTGATGGATCGAGACTTCGATTATTCCAGAACGTTTGCACATATCATTTCGGATTTCCTCCATTTTCTTCAGTGCGACTTCCGCGTAAGCCTCATACTCTAAGTGTGTGACCTTGTCCCTTGTCTCGCGAACTGGGTCTTCTCTAACTACTCCAAGAAAGCATGCGATCGCTCCTGCGTGATGATAGTCGGGAAGCTGCGAAAAATAGTCCATGATGCTCGACAGCTTAACTTCATCACGGCGATGGAGTCCAAGCGCATGCAAATTGCAATCCTCGTGTAGGCGCGAACCGGATTGGAGTTGCGGAAAAGCCTCCTAGGCTTCTTTTTTCATTTCTGATTTCATCTTTTCTAGATGCTCATTCTCTGTGTCGAATTTTGTTCCGACGATTTGCACTTGATATATTGTCTTAGGTTCATTACAGAATTCACAAGGTGGACCGAAACCGTCAGCTGTTGGAGAAGTTCGCAACCACATCTGGTTGATCCCAGAATATGTGAGATCTAACTTGACCTTGTCACGCGCACAGTTCTCGCATAAATAAAATGGCATGTTTTCCTGTCACATCCGATTAAGGTTCACTGTCTATGGTTGCCTTAATTCAGCTTTGCGCATTTCTGGCTTCAGATCCGTTTAGTATGTATGTTTGAATTCTGCTTCAGCATGGCTGTAACTGGGATGTTCATGTTTTACAAAGTCAAAGTGATTTCGCGGGAACCTGGCTCGATGTTTGAGGATAACGTTAAATCCGTGATCTAAACTACGGCATGTAGTTGTTCGTTATTCTTGGTGAAGACAAATGGATAGTATAATTGTGGTTGCGGGGATCCTTCTGGTAATGGCTGGCTTGACGGGTGTATTTTACGGTGCTGCAATTAACGTACCGGGTATGATGACTAGAGGTGCAACGGACTATTCATTCATAACCGCATACATAACTGAATGGTCTCTTGTATTAATCGCCGGCTTAGCACTGATGATCGCTGGCGTCAGACGGAAATAGTTTCAGTGTAGTGAGGTTAAGTGTGCGACTCAGGGTAAATGCCTTCTCAACATAATGTTCAGGTTAACTCTGATTCCTTCATCGTCGCAAAGGATCATCGATGTTTATTTCTTGTTTAAGTCTTCCTTACGTTGTCTTTTCTCACTCTGTTATGCCCATTTCACCATCGGTGGGCAGAAAAGAATCCGACCAAATAGCGCATGAGATCAGTTAGTCTGACTAATCCGACCATTCGTTTTCCTTGAAGTACGGGCAGTTGGCTGAAATTCTTCTGATGCATTATTGCTATCGCATCAAGAATACTCGTTTCCGGCTCAACATGAATCAATGGACTCGACATTATTGCGCTCACTGGAGTCAGACGCGGATTCTTGCCTACGCTTAGGATTCGTACAACAAAATCGTTTTCAGTTACTATTCCAACGGGTTTCTTGTTATCGCCTACTACTACACAGCTTGATCCTTTGCTCTTCATTACCTTGGTGGCCGCAGTGATCGTAGTATCTGGCTTTACGCTGACGAAATCTTTGCCCATCAATTCGCCGACGTTCAACTGAAAAACCTAGGAAAAATAAGGAACGCGCACATAGTTATTCATTTGGTACATGCAAATGCTACGATTCTAAGACAGATCGCAATTCCATTTATGATATGAGTTCGCTGGGCGCCCGGATGCTGACTGGCATATTTCTTTTTGCCAGTTCATTGAAGAAGTCGGTTGGGTTGACGCAGTTTTCAGGCGGGAGTACGCCTTTCTTCTCTATGTGATTGTTGCCGAGCATTTGAGCGACGATCGAAGACGGGATACCGACGCCGTATTGCGCGCAACTCATTTTCCATTCCTTTTTCGCAGAATATAGGACATCGAGTTGGAGTTCTACCTGCTTACCGTTTTTCTTACCCAGCACGTCGACTCGTGAACATTCCCAATCCTCCGGCACGATACCTTCTGGATGTCCGAGCAGATTCTTGCTGGCTAACAGTTTGAGTAGGAATTGTCGGGGTGAAATTTGAGCGTCGTCGATTTGTATTTTATCCTGGCTCGTTAGGCCGAGGGCTACGAGCAGTTCGTAATCTTGTTGCCAACCCTTCAAGCTTCCCTCCTTCCAATTCACGTTCCTCACCCCTTTGTCTCTAAAGGAAGAGGGAAATGTTGCGATCTCTGAGTGGAGCGTAGTGAAAACTTCAACCTCGCCTATCGGCGAAGGAAGAATCAATGGCTCAGGTAGGGTTAACGGAGGTACCTGCTTGTACTCACCGTTCTCGAACACCATCGCCGGCAGGGTGAATTCATCGGCGAACGTTTGGATTGACCAGGTCACCACGAAACGTGGAGCGTTTGGCGTGAAGTCTCTCCACCCATCTCTAACTCGAATCGTGTCCACTGAGTCAAGATGATCGACAGCCCAACGCGCCATCACATTTGACATGCCAGGAACGCCTCCCATTCCCACAACGGCTGTGATGTTGGCTTTCCTGAACTCTGTGTCAAGTTCAAGTTGCTTCTTCGTCGTATGGAATAATCCACCCAAGTCGAGGTAATGCGTTCTAGCCATTAGAGCAGCTTTCATGACGTCTACGTTGAAGTAGTATTGTACCGCGTTCAGAACAACGTCAGCGTCCTTCAGTATCCTTGCTGTTGCTTCATGATTTCTCACGTCAACCGTTTCAGCTTTCACTTTGTCAGTCTTAAGATCGGTAACGAATTTCTCAAGATGTTGCTTGTCGATGTCTCCCACGACAACTTCCGTTACTTTCTGGTTCTCGATCAAGTCGCGAACGGCACATCTGCCCGTTAATCCTCCTCCCAGAACTACCGCTTTCATTTTCCCACCAATTTCAATTAAAATCTACAAGTTGATCAAGTCTTCTGGTAAGATTTCAAGCATCTAACGACGCCGCGTAGTTGAGGCTGTCATGAATAGTTCGTGTTAATTATAGGGGGCGGCACTCGCTGGTGGATTGCATGCCTATGTGAGCTATCTTAAATACGGTTCATTATTGATCCTTTATGTTAACCGTTCAGCAGTTGAATATTCATGAAGTATGCGAAGCTGATCTTCCTGGTCGCTCTTGCTGCAATTGCTTTCACGGTCCCGATCAACGTTCATGCGAGCGTTGGCGTAACTGTTACTCCAGGCTCGCAAGTGGCGAACCAAGGTGGCCAAGCCACATATACCATTAACTTAGGATTTAGCGACCTCACCTCCGGAAACACCTATAGCCTGAGCCTCTCCGGTCTTCCGTCCAGTGCTTCTTACTCGTTCTCTCCCAGTTCAGGAAATGTTGGATTAGGGGTCAACAGCCAACTCGTCATCAATCTTAGCCAGAGTGGAAGTTCAGGCCCAGGAGGCCTTTACTGCCCCGGAACCTACTCCTTCACCGTCACCGCAACCGAAGACGACGTGAACGGAACTATGATTGATTCTGGAAGCGGCAGCGGTTCTCTCAATGTCGTGCAGGTTGGTCCTCCACTTGCGGTTACAGTTACAACTGACAAGCCAACTTACATTATCGGAGATACAGTGAATATTCAGATGGCGGTTAATCGTCCGGCGGAGGGAACATTGTCGATAACTCCACCATCCGGTCCTCCAGCTGTCTTCAGTTATGTCTTCGCTGGACCGACCTACACGTTAGCTAGATCCTTCTCAGCTCAGGTGACGGGACGGTATATTGTGAATCTGCAGGCTGATGACTTCTGCAGTGGATCCAGCAGCGCAGTAGCCTACTTCGATGTATCTCCTAACACATACGACATATCCATCTCTCTCTCAGGCCTTCCTCCGCAATTATCTGCTGGGATACAGGTTGACGGTCAGGGGTCTGGAACTATCGGAGGATCAGAGATCAAATCACTCAGCTTCCCGATCAGCTCAACCCACACAGTCACTGTAGATCAATACGTGCCGGGCAATACAGGGACGCGTTATTTCGCCTCGCAAAACAGTTGGACCGTAAGTTCGTCCGGAAGTCATACGTTCAACTACCAAGGCCAGTATATGTTCACGGTTGGCACTAACCCGACCGGAATAATGCAGGTTTCGGGAGGAGGCTGGTATAATGCAGGATCAACCGTTCAAACGGGCACAGCGACTTCCGCTCTACCCGGATCATCCGGGACACAGTACGCTTTCCAAAGTTGGCAGTTGGATGGAGTAGCTCAAACAGGGAATCCGATCTCTGTGACCCTCGATAAACCTCACGCGGCCATCGCCACTTACCAGACTCAGTATCAACTTACGATAATCTCTCCCTACGGGAATCCACAAGGAGCTGGATGGTACGCCGCCGGTTCAACCGCAACATTTTCAGTATCCTCACCTAGCGGGATCTTGATTCAGCAGACATTCGTTCAATGGCAAGGCGATTACATTGGAACTTCCACACAAGGCACAATCGTAATGGACGGCCCGAAGACCATTCAAGCCACGTGGACTACGAGTTACATCCAACTCTACATCGCCCTAGGCGCAATCGCTCTTGTCGTTGTTGCGATAATTTTAGTCCGCAAGAGAAGATCTGGTGGAGGGCAGACAACGAAACCTACTCCACCACCACCGCCTCCGCTGCAACAAACAACCACAGCGCCCAAGCCCTCAGACGAGGGCGGCCCCGTTAGTTGTCCATCTTGCGGATCGGAAAATGCTGCGTGGCAGGCATATTGTATTAACTGTGGCGCTCAGTTAACCGACAAACCCCGTCCGACCGTTTCAGAAGTTCCGGTCTCCTCACAAAGCGATCAGCGGGGCGGAGAGAATTCGGAGAGCGGGTTCGAATAGCCAGTTACGCTACTGGATTCTGCTGACCATTCTGCGCGAGATCTTCTCTACGTCCTCACAGTATAAGACGAATTCTATCACGTTGAATCTCGATAGACAAGGAGAGTCACAGCGCCTTTTTTTCGTTGTCTCAGGGGAACACGAATCTCTCCCTTCAGCAGAGGTTAAGGCAATACTCGAATCTTCGGGACAATTTGATTCCGTAGATTACGAAAAACATTACCGGTTGTTGAATGTGCACGGACCTAGCAGTGCCCTTCGCGATGTGGCAGAACGAAGCCTAATGTACGATCGATGCGGTCTAGAGTTAGGTAGATGCCGTGCCAGTGAAGACGAATTATTCCGACTGATCCGCAGTCTTCCATTAGACAAGATTGTAGGCAACGCGAAAAGCTTTGCCGCTCGGTCGATTAGATTGCACGGAGTGAGCAAAACGATTCGTCGTCCCGAACTTGAACGAGAAGTGGGAGCGGTTATTAAGGAACAGGTGCCACGATTGTGTGTCCGACTGCACGGATCTGACGTAACATTTCTTTGCGTAATGTTTGATGACTCATTTCTGTTCGGAATCGTTGCATATACGAAACCTTCTGGGTTGATCGCCCCTCGTAGACCACGAAAACGCCCAGTCTTCCATCCCGCAACGATGCCCCCAAAAATAGCGAGATGCATGGTAAATCTGGCTCGCGCAAAGCCCAATGGCACGTTTGCTGATCCTTTCTCAGGCGTCGGAGGCATTGCAATAGAAGCTGCAGTTATAGGATGCGAAGTCGTCGCGATTGATGCTAGCCTACGCATGATCCGAGGAGCACGTCGAAACCTCAGGCACTTCGCACTTAACTCTCTCGGTTTCGTCTTAGGCGATGCACGTTCAGTCCCACTTCAAGGATTACATGCGATCGCGACGGATCCGCCGTACGGGCGCGATTCGTCAACGCGAGGCGTCAAAGTAGAAAACCTGTACAGTGAATTTCTAGGCGGAGCCAAAGCTTCACTAAAGAAAAACGCACACGTCTGTATTTCAGCGCCTTCGGAGATTGACGTCGAATCGTTCGCCTCTGATTCCGGGTTAAAAGTGCGAGAGAAATATCTTGTAAAAATTCACCGTAGCCTTACAAGGCAATTCGTCGTAATACAGAACCAGTAGGACGTGAAAATTCAACGCCTTTATCAGTCACCTTCCTAGGCACAGGCGGAAGTGTCCCCAACAGATTTCGTAACCTTCCAAGCGTCCTTCTGAGAACCGGCCCAGATCTCCTGCTCTTCGACTGCGGAGAAGGTACACAGAAACAATTCCTTCAAACAAAAGCTGGAATGAATAGGAAAATGCGAATCTTCATCAGCCACCTACACGGAGACCACGTCTTCGGTCTTCCCGGCATGCTTCATTCCCTAGCCTTCATGGGAAGAACCCGAGAACTAGAAATTTTCGGTCCGAAAGGTATACGCCAGTTGCTGTCGTCTATCAACGCTATTGTAAAATTTAACTCAACGCAGTTTCCGCTAATAATAAAGGAAGTTCATGCGGGGAGAATCGTCAATGATGATGAGTACGTCGTTCGAGCAGCTCAAGCAAACCACGGAATAACTTGCTACGCCTACGCCTTCGAACAAAAACCAAGACCGGGAAGATTTGACCCGAAAAAAGCGAAACAACTTGGAATACCCGAAGGTCCTCTCTGGAAAAAGCTTCAAGCAGCAAAGTCCGTGAAGATCGGTACGAGAACAATCCCATCTAAGCTTGTGGTTGGACCACCTCGGAGAGGCCTGAAATTAACCTATGCAGTGGACACTCGCCCATGCGCGAACGTAGCCAGACTGGCTAGGAATTCTGACCTACTAATACACGACAGCACCTTCGATAACGGTTCTGAAAGAAAAGCTAGAGATTATGGTCATTCAACTTCAACTGAAGCAGCTAAAGTTGCGAAGAGATGCAAGGCCCGAAAGCTCGCCCTGTTTCACATAAGTGCCAAGTACGAAGACGCGTCACCCCTACTGATTCAAGCTCGAAAAGTTTTTCGTCAAACTCTGCTTGCAAGAGATATGGATACGATCTACGTTTCGTGAAATCGCTGATACCCACCTTGGCCTGGGATCGCAGCAAGATAATCCACGACACTTGAAGGATTATCAGAGACGATCTCCACGGTTATGGGACCTTGCGGCGACTCGCCTAAAGGTTCACAGAATGAAGCTCGCCCAGCGAAAGCCGCCTGCTTATTCAAGTAAAACTGAATCAGAGTACCCTCGGTTCTGCGCAAAATTACTGCTCTTGCCGCACTTCGGATGCGATCTTGCTTAATCAGATTACGTAAGGTCGCCAAGATCGGCAAGCCGTCGCCGCTCAACCGCAGCTTTACCCTTCTGTTATCCGTCAGTATCCTCTGCACCGATATTTCAGGGAAAATATTATGCAACGCACGAACCACTTTCTCCTCATCTTCAGTCGGGTTTACCATAGACTCGATTGCAATGCGAACGGTCATACGAAACCTATCCGCGAAATCCCTTTCTTAAATTCTGAGTGAAGATCGACAATCGTACCTTCGTTAATCAATACCAAGTCCGCGAGAGCGATAACATGCCCCAATCCAACATTGAGCTCTCGAGAATCACGCTCGAAAAATACTTCCCAAGTCTTCGGATCGTCACTCCGCTTCCGTGACAGCAACCTCTGAAACCGAGTCTTCGGAGACGCATGAATCGCGACGGTTATAACTTCATACTTGGATTGGAGTTCCTGCAACTCATGCATACTTCTAACTCCTTCCACGATAACCGTAGACGACCGGGCACTTTCGATCTTCGGTAGTAGTCGCTTGGCAACGACCGCAACTCCTTCATTAGCTCGAAGCTCCAACATGACATTACCCATATTCTTAGGAGTCGGCTCAATTCCCCTCCGTTCAGTCTCCTCACGAATAACATCACCAAGAACTAACACATCGAATCCTAGACTCTTTCCTGCCTCAGAAGCCACACCCTTACCCGCACCCGGCATACCTGAAATAGCAATCACTTTCTTTCGTTGCATGAACCAGCAAACTCCAAAGTACCAATATGGCTCCTGAGTTATGAACGGTTAAATCCACTCATCAAATATTAGCCTTCAGCTGGCAAACTACTTGTCAAGCGAACGCGTTAGAAGCTTCATCGCCGTCGACCTTGATGACGACGCAATTAAAAAAGAAATAAATCGCGTACAGAGAGACCTCGAGCAAACAGGCGCACAACTGAAAATCGTCGACCCGAAAATTATGCATTTCACGTTTCGATTCCTAGGCGAAGTCTCCACGGAAACGATTGAGATGGTTAAGAAAGCGATGAACGAGTTAGCTTATGAGCGATTTGATATCACCCTCCACGGAATCGGCGCGTTTCCGAATCTTCGCCGAATCAACGTAATCTGGGTAGGAGTGAGTAGTGGCGCAGACCGACTCGAACAACTATTCCAACAGCTAGAACCAAAACTCATACAGATTGGAATAACTCGCGACGATAAGGGATTCAACCCACACCTGACTATTGCGCGAGTCAAATCGAACTTGAACAGAGATGCATTGGCAAACTACGTTTCGAAATTTGAAGCCGTCAAATTCGGCACCATCCCCGTCTCCTCGCTTCGATTGAAGAAGAGCACGCTTACACCTAAGGGGCCAATTTACACCACCATACATGAGATCACAGGTTCTTGAAGAATTGCCGACAAGGTCAACTCATTGAACGATACCATCACCATTTGTAATCTCACTAAACGGAAGTTAACTCCTTCAACGAAACGAAGGCAAGATATCGAGAATGCGGCTGAACAAATCAGGAAAACCGTAGAACGTGAATGTGTAAAGGCAAGATTGGAAGCAGAAGTTCGACTGGACGGCTCATTGGCCAAGGACACTTGGATCCAAGACAACGTCGATGTTGATATCTTCATACGCGTCTCACCAGAACTTACAAAACTGCAACTCAAGAAGATCTGCCTCCCCATAGCCAAGCGAGCGCTCGCTCCGAACGATATTATCGAACGATACGCAGATCACCCATACGTGGAATCATATGTTCCAACAGCAAGCGGAACGGTTCGAGTAAACGTCGTCCCATGCTACAATGTTCAATTTGGTAGATGGCAAAGCGCCACCGATCGCACACCTTACCATACAACATACGTGCACGAACACTTAACGAACGAAATGACAGGTGAGGTGAGGTTGCTAAAGGGCTTCCTTAGAGGGATTGGATCATACGGCGCCGACATCAAAACAGGAGGCTTCAGCGGAATGCTCGCGGAAACCCTAATCCTCAGTTATGGGGCCTTCCTGCAAGTCATAACCGACTTCACAACTTGGAGAGAAGATAAGTTCATCGACATTGAGAATCACTATGATAAGAGACATGATGAAATCCATCAGATTTTCCGAGAACCATTAGTCGTGATAGATCCAATTGATAAAGGACGCAATCTAGCCGCCGCCGTTCGCCCAGAACAACTATGGAACTTCGTAGCAGCCTCACGACGATTCCTTGAAAAACCAACACGAAAATTCTTCTACGAACCTAAAATCAAACCATTAACCTCACACGAATGCCGCGCGTTCATAAGAGATCGAGGCTCATCACTCATCTGCCTCCAAATCGGCAAAATCGACGCCGTAGCCGACGTTCTCTGGAGCCAACTCTACAAAACAGAACGCGCGTTGGCGAATCTACTCAAAACGAACGACTTTCAAGTAATACGATCAGGATCATGGACCGACGAAAAATCACTAAACCTAATCCTCTTCGAACTCGAAACAGAACAATTAGCCCGAACCCGACGCCACAACGGCCCACCAGTAAGCAAAATGAACGAAAGCGCAAACTTCATCAAAAAACACAGACGGGAAAAGAGCACGATTTCGGGTCCCTGGATCGAAGGGCAAAAATGGATAGTTCACAATCAACGACCAAAAACGTCGGCAATCCAGCTTTTAGCATCAAATCTCAGATCCGGCGGAAGACAGGTAGGCGTCGCAAGCCTACTCGCCCGATCACTAAAGAAACAATCACGCTTATGCGAAGGTAACCAGATCGCGGCTTTGATTTCTCGAAATATTGAATTCGCGAAATATGCACGCATCTACCTTTCAGGAAGACCGATCTGGTATGCTTGAAAACCAAGAATTACGATTGGAAAACATAATCGGAACTCGAGCTTCACGATTTCTAACGTATCCAAAAACCGATTGCGTGGAAGCAAAAAAAAGAATAAACGAACTACATGCTGCAGGCATAACTGCAATACAGTTCCGAGGATCAACCCGTATCGACGGAATACCCTTACTCGGGAAGGGATGCGTCGGGGTAGTACTCCAAGCGACACTCAACAAAACCACGATCGCACTCAAGATTCGGCGTACCGATGCAAACCGATCCGATATGATGGAAGAAGCCAGATTACTGCGGACTGCAAATAGTGTAAACGTCGGGCCTCGTCTAATCGCCGCGACACGAAATTTTCTCGCGATGGAACTATTCGAAGGAGAACCATTATTCAAATGGGCTCAAACCCGAAGAGAAGCCAAATCCTTAAGATTTGTTCTTAGACACCTGCTGCTCGATTGTTTCAGACTTGACGCGATAGGATTGGATCATGGGGAATTAAGCCACGCGCCCAAGAACGTACTAGTTGGCCCTCACGGCAGGTCGTGTATTGTTGATTTCGAAACGGCCAGCACCTCCAGGCGAGTGGCGAACGTAACCTCATTACTCCAATACTTCATGTTCGGGCAACTCTCCAAACAAATAGGTGCCAGGAGACTTTTCGGGAGCAGAAAATCATTATTGAGAGCGTTGACTGTTTACAAAGAAGATAATTCAGTAACGAATTTTCATAAAATTCTTGAAGAACTTTCACTCCATGAGCATGAAAGCTTATTATGAGTGCCTAGGCTTCTGCGCTTGCGAGGGGCCGTCGTCTAGAAGAGATCAATTGCTGTTAATCTCTGGGCAACTTGGTCTGGGAACACGATTCCGCCAACAGGATACCAGAGCGCAAACGCGCGCGGTGAACCTGGGGCGCTGGCGACCTCAAGAAAAACGGGTCTTGAGGCCAGAAGTCGTGGGTTCAAATCCCACCGGCCCCACCACTTCCTAGGTTAACCTCCACAACTTTGAAATAATATGAATCACATCCAGCGGCCTGTGTGCGCAGAAATCAAACGATCCCAATACAAACGACTGCTTGAAGATCTGACTTCAAGCGTTGGCTTGACAATGTGGAACGTGGAGGCGTTTCGTGTGCCTACGAATGTTTACGTAGAATGGGGTTTATTCAGAAACGGTTTGGCAAAGGTCCTTCGGACTTCGCAGGTGTGACTGCTAAGCAAGCAGTTATCTGATCGACGATAACTTGACAAAGGATGGGGGTTGATGGCAACCAGAGCGATAATCAAAAAGGTTTCATGACGCCGTGGCGTTTGTTGGAATCAAAATGAACAAGTTACACGAAAAGGTTGCCATTGTAACGGGCGCGGCTTATAGTACTGGTCGAGCGATCGCCATCAAGCTTGCTGAAGAAGGCGCGAAGGTTATTGTGGCAGACCTCAATACGAAAAGAGGTCAAACAACGGTCGATACCATAACGTCGCGTGCCGGCGAAGCGGTTTTTGTCAGAACCGACGTTTCAAGGTCTCGCGATGTTCAAAACATGGTTCGGAAATGCATGAAGGTCTACGGCAAGCTGAATATGCTCTGCAACTTTGCCGGAACAAATCTAGTTACTCAAGTAGCCGATCTCAGTGAGCGGCAATGGGACCGAGTTATGAACGTGAATTTGAAGGGCGTTTTTCTCAGCATGAAGTATGCTATCCCTGAGATGGTCCGAGGAGGTGGTGGTTGTATAGTCAACTGGACGTTAAATGAATTTCAAACTTTCTCCAACGAAGTCTCCTATATCTCAAGCGGAGCAGTTAACATCCTTAGCAAAGCAACGGCGCTTGATTATTCATCGAAAAATATTAGAATTCATACAGTCTGCCCACGTGGTATCAGCATTTTGCCAATCTCAATATATGGAGAATCAGGTTTAGGGACATCAAAGCTAAACCGTGGAAGTGTCTTAAAAACAACGGACGAGATTGCTTCTCTTGTCCTATTCATTGCTTGCAATGAATCCTGATATTGAAAGAGAGGGCCCCCCGGTTCGATCGCTGCATAAGCTTTCGATACGTATCGTTATAAGAGCCGAAGGCATATCTCCTAGAACTGACTCCATTGTGTGCAAGTCGTCTTCGCTACCGACGATCCGATTGAGAATTGATCAAGAATCAATATATCGTGTGTTCTTGTGATGCCCAAACCGCGGGGCAGAGTTCCAAACGCTGTCGAACATGCTATACATTCCACAGACGAACTTCGCATTGTTAGTCCAGATATCTGACTCCCGACCCGATAGTTCTTAGCTGATAATTCTGTCCTTATCGCGTTTTGAATTCTCGGATGAAATGGCTGAGTTCCACTAATTCCCAAACCGTATCACTTCAAAATTCTTGCACCAGCGAGTGTCGTAATAAACGTCTGCATCATCCTTCCAGTTATGCGAATTTAGCACTCGAGCGCATACCGTCAATCATTGCAGTTAGTCTACGCGATGCCAGCGGTCAACATGAAATTTGCAGCGTTAGGATCAAGTGGTGAGAAGTGCTCGTGCACAATCTTCCAGCTGTTTCGCTTATTGACAAACACGAGTGTACCGCGCATTCGTAAGAGCGTTCTCTGCGCTTCCCGCCTATCATGATAGTCTACGTAGAGGGTTACGATTGCGACGTTATCATAGAATTGTACGGAGATATCACGTGGGTCGATCGTAAAATTGGGTGCCACCGAGTTGAACCATTGTCTTTCTTTTTTTAGGGCTTCATCATTTTGATATCTTTGTAAAGTTGGAAAGCAGCTGAAGATTGAAAATCCCGAATTGTACGCATGGAACTGAGCGAATGATTTGAAATCGCCTTTGCCTGGAAGGCTAAATTCCTTCAGTAATGCGTCGTTTATTTCGACAAGATCATTTGATCGCACAAAATGTTTGGCGCTCTTCTTCTTCAACGAATATGAACGCGATTCTCTCGGTGCAAACCAGCTTCTAAGATGTCGAAGAGTTCGCTCCAATTCTCTAACTGAGAAGTTTTCTAACACTACGAGTTTCAGAGCATCTGCCCTTGCTCGCTCGTCTTCCACTCTAGCCAGCACTCTCGCATGATGCTCGGTAATCCGATGCAACGCAGTGCAAAGAAATGAGTCTCGCGACAATGTTGTTTCATCAAAAAGTTCAAGCATCTTGATGTAGTTGTTTACGTGCTGTTTCGATAACCCCAGTTCCAGTCCGATTTCTTCACATGTCTTTCCGAATTCCTTATTCAATCTCGATAGAGCAACAGCTTTTTCATAGTCAGACAGATCGTCCCTGACCGCGTTTTCAATCAAGGATAGTCGGCACATCTCGTCATCGCTAATGTTGCAAATCTCTGCTTTGATCGTAGGCCAATTGAGGGCTGCTGCAGCCCTCGCTCTTCTGTGACCGTATACCAGCTGATACCTGCCCTTTCTCTCTCTGACCTTGATCGGCGTTAACAGACCTACTTTAGCGAGAGAGCACTTTAGTTTCTCCAAATCTTCCCTCCGATAATCCGTCCTCGAATTGAACGGGTTATCATCCAAAAGAGACGTTGCAATCTCGTGCACGCCCGACTTCTCGCCGCGTGGAACCTTTACGTCGAGAGACATAATGACAGCTGAACACAATTCCAACTGAAGAAGATATTTAACAGATTCTCTCTCTTCTCGTTCCCGGTTTTTACCAGCATGTGTTGCGTTTCTGACTGGGAAACAGGACGAGAATTGGCTATTGGATGTATCGCTGTGGTACCGCTTCAGTCATTGTGGGCCGAGAACTTGGTAGTGCCATGCTTTTCGCGTGAGGTCCGTCATGTCCACGAAGACATGTTTTATTTCCGTGTAATCTTCGAAGGTGTAGAGGCTCATGTCCTTCCCAAACCCGCTTTGCTTGTAACCGCCGTGTGGCATTTCGCTGACAATCGGCATATGCTCATTCACCCACACGCAACCGAAGCGAAGCGAAGATGACCCTTTCATAGCTTTGTAAATGTCCTTCGTCCAAACCGAGCTAGCTAATCCATAGATGGTATCATTACTTTTCTCTATCGCTTCGTCCGTAGTGTCGAAAGGCGATACAGCAAGCACAGGGCCGAATATCTCCTCTTGAACTATTGTCATGTTCTGCGTGGTATTGCTGAAGATGGTCGGTTCATAATAGAAGCCCTTGTCCAGTGGGCTGGGTAGACTCGGGCGCTTGCCGCCAATTACCAATCTTGCGCCTTCTTTTTCGCCACTCGCTACCATTTCCTCAACTTTGCTTCGTTGATCCTCTGACACTAATGGTCCGAGGTCGGTTTCTCGACTGCTCGGATCACCAATTCTAAATTTCTTCGTCCTCTCGATCAGCATATTGAGGAATTTGTCGTAGCTTGCTGACTGCACGTATATTCTCGTGGCCGCTGTACAATCCTGTCCTGAATTTTGAAATCCTCCGACGACAGCACCGTCGGCCGCGGCTTCCAAGTTTGCGTCATCGAAGACCACAAAGGGTGCCTTGCCTCCCAGCTCCAGTTGGACCTTCTTGGTCGTTCGAGAGGCCAATTCCATGATTCGTCTCCCAGTCAAAGTATCGCCGGTGAAGCCGATCATATCTACTTCAGGATGCGTGACTAGGACTTCTCCGAGCGTGGCACCAGGACCAGTCAACACGTTAACAGCACCGTCATGAACCCCCGACGTTTGCAATATTTTTCCCAGTTCCAATGTGGTAGTGGGTGTGAGACTGGCAGGCTTCATAATCACCGTGTTACCTGCAGCCAGCGCAGGAATCGCTTTCCAAACCATTTCCATGAACGGATAGTTCCAGGGCGCGATCGATACGACCACTCCAATCGGTTCACGTCTGATTATGCTGGTGGCTGTCCCTGCGTATTCCATTACCGCCCTCCCTTCCAAACATCGCACGGCTCCTGCAAAAGAATCGGACGTTATCAACCGCGAAAGGAAAATCGCCGTCTCGGCTCAGCTTGATGGCTTTCCTTGCTGCAATGTTTCCAAGATTGCCAACCGATCTATGTCTTGTTCGATGAGAGTCGCAGCTTTCAAAAGAACGTTGGCTCGTTCGCCTGGCGACATCCGGGGCCATCTGCCCTTCTTAAACGCTTCCCGCGCGGCGTCAACAGCCTTCTTAGCATCTTCGGGTCCACCCTTAGGAACATTTGCCACAATTTCCCCGTTAGCCGGATTCTTCACACTATATGTTGCCCGAGACTCGGCGTCGACCCATTCGCCGTCAAGAAGCATTTTGTAGGATTGAATCGCGGTATGAGCCAAGAATACCACGTGACGAGACTGCCCAATCGCGGTTTATGAAGCCTTCGATATGCATGTCTGCATATAACGATTAATGAGTACACGTTGAACCAAGAGCCGACTTATCCGATGGTTTTCGTCGCAGGTCGGAAGCATTGTCTCCCAGCCGGTTATGCCGATTGACTCGGCCATGTCCCCCATTTTGGTTCGAGTTCGTCGATTAGTGATGGTAGGAATTTTTCTGAGTTCGTGTATGTTAATCGGCACGTGTCACGTCCAAAACATGCGCCTGACAATGTCCGGAGCATTGATGATGGCTTACCGTTGCGAAGTCCGTATCCGAATCTTTGCTTAACTTGGTATGCATTGGTGATCGTCCAGCACAGACGCTTCATAATCCCTCGCGAATGAGCACTGCCAGTTGTTATCGTGCATCCTGATGACGCTGGAAGATTTCTAAATCACTACTGTTCTTTTCTATTCTTGGCTAATAGAGTCGCCAGCCGTGTTGCTTCGATGAGGCTTGAAGGATCTCCTGTTCCTAGTTTGAGGCCAGCTCGGCGGTAGGCGGTGCCATGATCAACTGAGGTTCTGATGATAGGTAGCCCTATGCTAACGTTTACTCCGAGTTCGAAACCCAGCATCTTGATAGCCACATGTCCCTGGTCATGGTACATTGCGACAACTACGTCAAATTCACCTTTCTTCGCTCGCAAGAAGATAGTATCACCGGCGATCGGACCTGTCACGTTGATTCCGAGTTTCTTTGCTTCCTCAACTGCAGGGGTTATCGTTTGTATCTCCTCATTGCCGAACATGCCGTCTTCTCCAGAATGGGGATTAAGGCCTGCTACGGCGACACGAGGATTTGCGACGTCAAGTGCCTTGAGAGCCTGATCGGCCAATTTGATTACGGTTATAATTCGTTCTTTCTGGACTCTACGTATGGCTTCCACAAGAGAAACATGTGTCGAGACATGAATGACTTTCAGCGGTCCTGTGACAAGCAGCATTGCGAAATCCTTAGTGGCAGTTAGGTCAGCCAACAATTCGGTGTGCCCTGAGTATTTGTACCCCCCCATGTTCATGGCTTTCTTATTGATTGGACCTGTGACTATGGCGTCGATTTCACCAGCGGTTGCAAGTTCCACAGCCCTTTTGATGTATTCAACGCAAGCCTTTCCCGCCATAGCTTGCGGCTCTCCCATCTTCAACTTCTTGACGTCAACGTTATGCAAGTCGATGACATCAAGCGTTCCAGGAATGAATTTTCCTTCACGTGGTTTGCTTATGGAATGCACGTTGAGCGTTACTTTACCGACTTGCATTCCCTGACTTAGACACCCACTATCGCCGATAACTAAGGGTCTGCAGAATTCGTAGATTTTTTTATCAGCGAACATTTTGCAGGCTATTTCAGGGCCGACGCCTGCTGGATCTCCCATGGTTATTCCGATAATTGGCTTTGCACCATCTGTCATTCGCATCTGCCTCGTGTTGGTCCATCATGGCGCCGTATTTGAATGCGTTTTCTCTCCTTCGATCAAATTCCATTATTTACTTGCAACCGACATATCTTAAGATGAGACTGTGACCAGTACCTTCGGAATCGAACTCAAGCAAGGTCAACGCGCATGAAAGCAATTAGAAAGACGGTTCCCAAAGTGGGAATTGAAGTTCAGGAAATCGAAAATCCTAAGATTAAACCTTCTGAAGTTCTCGTGGACATAAAGGCCACCGCGATTTGTGGTTCAGATCTTCACATCTATCGTTGGGATGAGCAAACAACACGTTGGAAATCGCCCTTGCCGATGACGATCGGTCACGAGTGGGCTGGCAGAGTTGTGGAAGTTGGAAACAACGTCAAGTCTCTAAGAGTCGGGGATAATGTTGCCGGAGAATCACATATCCCTTGTGGATATTGTTCGTGCTGCCGGACCGGAAAGATGCATATTTGTCAGAACATGTTGATCTACGGACTCCAAACCGCTGAGGGCTCATTCGCCGATTATGCCGCGGTGCCAGAGATTATTGCGTATAAGTTGCCTTCAGGCGTCGGATTTGAGGAGGGCGCTGTATTCGAACCGTTCGGTGTGGCTGTCCATGCAATTGAACGCGTGGGGATCGAACCAGGTGACGTGGTGCTCGTTATGGGAGCTGGTCCTATAGGAATTTTCGCGCAACAAGTAGCAAAACTGGCAGGGGCATCTACCGTGATCGCAGCGGAGCTTAAGCAATTCAGACTTGACTTAGCCAAGAAGATTGGATCAGCTGACGTTTATGTCAACACCGAGAAAGAGGACGTAGTTAAGCGAACAATGGAGTTAACAAATGGAAAGGGCGCTGACGTGGTGGTCGAGCTTGCTGGAGCCCCCATAACTACCGTTCAGGCACTTCAAGCAGTAAAGAAGTGTGGTCGTGTGGCATTGGTCGGCCTTTCAGATAAGCCAGTTCAGATTGAACCGACCTCGATGATAATCTACAAGGAAACAACCGTGTATGGGAGCACAGGGCGAGCCATGTTCGGAACTTGGGAACGAATGGCTAGTTTAGTGGCCAGTAAGAAGATCACACCTAGCGCCGTAATCACGGACAGACTCCCGCTTGAGAAGGCCGAGGAAGGTTTTCAACGGGTAATCAGAGGAGAAAGCGGTAAGGTCATCTTTACTCCAAACTAGTCACTATCTACGTGTTTAGCTGGTTCGACACTCGCCGAAAGTAACACTTCCATTGCAGGCATGAGGTCACTACACTTTTCCTTTACGTCCACCGTCGATAGCTGAGCCTAGGACTACTCAGCCCACCCTCATCCTTTTGATTTCTCGTTTGCGTTAACAAAACAATTATAGCCTCTCTTTCGATGATTTCGACTCGGAAGAAAAGCGTATGACAGAAGTCCGCGTCAAGCCCTTTGAAGATCGAATTACTGAAGAACGAACGAAATACAAGGTTTCCCAGGACGCAATGCTAGCTCGAGTCGAGGAGGAAGCGAAAGGCCCTGAATCAAAGAGACTCATGAAGGAACTGATCAAGTACGAATCTGTTGGACACCTCCATTGGGCAGTCTTTCGATGCCCGCCCGTCCTGAAAGCAGGCAAAGGAGCCACCCTAACAGACGTGGATGAAAATAGTTACGTGGATTTCATGGGAGGATTTGGTGTTCATAACGCAGGGCTATCGCATCCAGACGTTGTCAACGCAATAAAGGAACAAGCTGAACAACTCACTCAGTGGGCCGAAATGCCAAGCGGACCACGCATCGCTCTTGCCAAGAAATTAACTGAAATTGTCCCCATGAAGGGCGAGAAGCGAGTTCAATTCAACACGACGGGAGGAGAGTCGGTTGAGGCCGCCATTAAACTAGCAAGATACTACACCGGAAGACCGACGATTCTGACTTTTTCAGGAGCGTATCACGGCAGGACGGCCGGCGCCGCAAGCTTAACCGCAAACTACGCCATGAAACACTTCAACACTCTACCAATCGACACCGGAGTAGTTCGATTTCCGTACGCATACTGCTACCGGTGCCCGTTCGGAAAGACATACCCTGACTGTGACATGTTCTGTGTCAAATACATAGAACAGTGGTTCGAATCCATCCACTACGGAATACGAGACCCTGCACGAAATGTCACATCCGTGGCAGCCATAGTTGTTGAAGCATGCCAAGGGCATTCAGGATACATAGTGCCGCCAGATGATTTTCTCCGCGGTCTTGAGAAGCTATGCGACAAATTCCAGCTTCTACTATGTTGCGACGAAGTGATGGCGGGCATGGGTAGAACCGGGAAGATGTTCGCCTACCAGCATTCAGGAGTCTCCCCCGATATGGTCACACTCGGGAAGGGAGTCGGAGGTGGAATTCCGCTTTCAGCCTTAGTCGGCCTCGCACCCGTCATGGATGAATGGGGCCCGGGCGGTCACGGAAGCACATATGGAGGCAATCACATCGGATGTGCCGCAGGTCTGGCTTTAATCAACGTTCTCGAAAGAGAAAAAGTACCTGAACACGCAGCTTCAATCGGCGAATACGTCCTGAAGAAACTGAAGGACATGCAAGAGGAACACCTTCTGATTGGAGACGTTAACGGAAAGGGACTTTTTATCGGCATAGAATTCGTTAGAAACAGAGAAACCAAAGAGCCGGCGACTAATGAAGCGGACTGGATACAACAACAATGCTTCCGGAAAGGCCTGCTCATCCAACGTGCAGGGTACCATGGGAACCGCTTCAACGTGTACCCGCCGCTCTCACTCACTAGAGAAGAAGCGGACTCAGGACTCCAAGTCCTAGACAAATGTATCGCCGAAGCGGAGCGCAAGTTCGCGAAACCAGCATAGCCAGCGATAATATCATCGCCGCTGTCCTAGATGGCCAGTCCTTCCTCTCCCCTCGACGGCCGTTTGGAATTGTGTATAGGATGAAGGCTAGTTTACAGCATAGGACAATATAGGAAGCTCCGTCGCGTGCATCTGTCGATGTCCAGATCCATTACCACTAGGGAATTTAGTCTGCCCGGGCAGACTTGACTAGGTTAGTTTACGTTGCAAGAACAGAGATTATCTCTGAACGGCCTAACCGCAAGATTCCATGACTAGTTTGCTTTTGAATCTTGTATAGTCGAGTTGGCATTAACGAGTTCAAGGATGACAAACGAAGAGGATGATCTGTGACGTATGTGCGTCGGGTTGCCGAGAGAGCTCGAGTCGAAAGCAAGCAGGCCTTACTAGTTTTCCCAATTCCGTCGGTCTGGAAGAATAGTAAGCAGTTTTTGTGTGTATTCGATTGCCAACCTCGGGCTAGAAAGTACGGATAGCCCTGTTGTATCTGACAGGATAGGAACTAGCCTCGTCATAGAGGCCTGTGCCAATACGATGAGATCTACTTCTTTGGCTAATTTCCGTGCAGCCTCAATTACCATCCGATCATGTACCTGTTTGTCGCCCTTCATCAGAATTTGGAATGCGCCATCTACCAAAACCGGCTCGAGGTGAGGCTGTTTGTTAATCTCCTTCGCCTTTGAGCGGATCAAGTCCACTGTAGGTCCTAACGTGGTTGTAACAGTCGCCATCACACCAATACGATTCGCTGTTCGAGCAGCTTCTTCAGTCATAGCATCGTCAATCTTGATCACAGGGATACTAACCAACTTGCGCGCGACGTCGATAGTAGGGCCTAACGAGGAACACAGTGAAAGGACTGCGTCAGCTCCTGTCTGTTCCGCTGCTTCAACGTATCTGCACATGCGTCTGGTGACCGCTGGCGTAATGTGCCCGGTCGCCATTACGTCGGGTAGAAGTGAGTCGTCAACGATATTGATCCGTCTTATGTCAGGCATAACTTCCTTGAAAATTTCATTCATCATGGTTTCAACATTGATGAAAACCATGCTAGTATGTATGCAGGCCAAGGTCTTCGGCATTAAATTATCAGCACTAAAGTCATTCCTTGGATTAATTAGCTCTACCGCATCGCTAACTCATGACTGAATACAAATGACAGCGACTTCTGAACTGCACTTTGTTTGTAGGCGAGCTTGCCTAACTTGGGTAGCGTAAGTGACTGCAGCTGTAGCTTTGTGTCCAGCAGGCTCGGTGGGGTAAAGAAATGTTCCCAGAAGAGGCTTGAAAACCATACCACAACCATATTTATTCGAATAACCTCAGCTTCACGTGATCATTTTTGAAAGCTTACGTTTTACATAAGACTGATCTGATCGAGAATAAGCCGCTGAAATATGAAGAATACACCGATCCAGTCCTGAATGAAGACGAGGTTCTCGTGAGAATAGAGGGATGTGGAGTCTGCCATTCTAACCTTCACACGATCGAAGGAGACTGGAAATCGATAGGGATCCCGGCCAAGCTTCCAATTGTGCCTGGGCATGAGATCGTTGGGATTGTCGAGGAAGTGGGCAAGAAGGTTAAGAGATTTGAAATCGGCGATAGGGTTGGAGTTCAACCCCTCTACAGCACCTGTGGAAATTGCGAATACTGCTTAACGGGAAGAGAAAATCTTTGCCTAAACCAGGGTGCCACCGGAGAGAGCGTCGACGGCGGTTTTGCGCAATACATCAAAGTACCTAGTGAGCACGCCTACAAAGTGCCGGATAACCTAAGCATAGCCGAAGCCGCGCCACTATTTTGCCCTGGCGTAACTGCGTTCAGAGGAATCCGACGCACAGGGGCGTCACTTGGACAACTTGTGGCCGTCTTCGGTATTGGAGGAGTCGGCCATTTCTCGCTCCAATTTGCGAAGCTTGCAGGCGCTGAAGTTATCGCAATAGATGCAGGCGAAACTGGTCTTCAGTTAGCGAAAGAGCTTGGAGCAGACTATGTTGTGCGCCCAGAGGAAGTGGACAGTCTCATATCGAAAATTGGTAGACCCGACATTGTTGCAATTCATGCACCACCCCAGAAGGCAATTGATCAAGCATTGCAGACGGTTAAACGCGGTGGAACAATTTTGCTTGCAGTTGTTGGCCAGCCGTTCATAAACGCGTTTGAAGAGTACACCGTTTTGGGAACGGAAGTTGGAACTCGACACGACATGAATCAAGTCCTAAAGTTAGCAGAGAAAGGAAGAATCAAGGTGAAATCGAAGTCGTACAACATGTCACAGGTTAACGAAGTTCTTCTAAGACTCAAAAAAGGAGAAATTGTGGGGAGGGCAGTCGTTACCCCCTGATGCGACGCCGCAACGCCTGGCAAAAACGACTACTGCTGTTGCATTCTGTCTAACTGTTAGGTTTCGTTAAGTTAGCCCACGAACGACTTGGCGCGTAATAGTTTTCGTTCCTGATAATTTGTGACAACCTCTAATATCGACTTTCAGCAGGAATGGTAACGTCTAATAGCGCCATCGTTGTTCAAGCACCGCGATGTTTTTGCCTGAGAGACAAGTTTTCACGCGCGAGGCAACTGGTCTAGTACGCCACTTAGGTCTCATGGACCAATTCATCATCTCGATGTCCATGATGAATACGACTGGCGGGTTTGTGCTGACCATGATTGCTTTGCCATTTTTCTTTCCAGGCGCTAACGCAATTGCCGTTTTTGTCCTAGGCGCTATTCCTGCCCTTGCCTTCGTTCTAATGTATTCTATTTTGAGTGCCGCCGTTCCGAGATCTGGCGGTGACTACGTGTGGGTAGGAAGAATACTTGGACCGAGATGGGCGACAACTTTCGCGATATTATTCTTGTTCAGTCAGGTAGTTTCATTTACGTCCCTTAACGCGTGGCTGATTCCCACATTCTCCCTCGCTCAATTGTTTCTGAGTCTTGGTATACTCACAGCGAGTCCTAGTTTAATTTCAGCAGCTACAGCCATCACTCTGCCACAGTACGGATTCATCATATCGCTGCTAGTCCTTATCTCGTACATTCTTATCGGATTTCTCGGCGTAGACTTTCTCAAGAGAGTTAATCGAGTGACGTTCTGTATTTTCGTGATTACAACCGTGGTTTTTATCGCCGGATTCATTATGATAGCCCAAGGAAATTATCAGCAGAGCTTTGACAGTACGATGCGTACATACAACCTCACGTATTCTGGGGTCGTGTCCTCGATTAGCACGAACCCTGCGTTCACTGGTTTCAATTTGACGAGTACACTAATTGCCTTTCCAATGCTTGGTTTCTTGACTTATTCAGGATTCAACTTCAACACGTACACGGCGGGCGAAACACGTAATGTGACGAATACTATTCCTAAGTCTTTGTTGTATGCTGTTGTTGTGTTATTGGTCGCGCTTGTGGTCCAGTCATATCTTGCGTATTCCGCATTAGGATCTCTGTTCGTCGGAGGGATAAGTTACCTGTTCAATACCGGTGCACTGAGCGCGCTACCGGTGCAACCTACAATCAACTTCCTAGTATCGCTTGCTATACCCCCTTGGGCAGGAGCATTGATCAATGTGAACGTGGGGATCGGATTCTTCCTTGTCGGCCTGAATACGCTGATAATGTTCAGCAGAATCGTCTTCGCAATGGGGTTTGACCGGGTCGTGCCGGTGAAACTTGGAGCAGTAAATGACAAATTTGGATCGCCACATAATGCCATAATGGCGGTTGGAGCAGTTGCGATAGTTTTCGAAGCCTTGTATTGGTTCGCGGGCCCAGGTCTGCTGGCGGGCTATCTTAACACATCAATCGCGGTAGACGTAGCTTACATTATACCAGGTCTTGCTGCACTAATTCTGCCTTACTATAAACGTGACTTATACAACCGAGTCATAAAGCCGCTTCCGGGTTGGATGAGCATGGAAATTGCGGGAGTTCCGTTGATCTCAATAGGTGGATTAGGAGTGGTGATAATCTGGGTATTCGGAATATACACTCAGCTTATTCCAGTATCCAGCTACTACTACTTGGGGTCATCAATCCCTCTGGCGTCCGCTTACACTGTCGTGCCTGCAATTATAGGGCTGGCGATCTATGAGCTGTCGCGAGCATACCACAAGAGGAAAGATGGCCTGGACATTGCGTTGGCTTTCAAGGAAATCCCTCCTGAATAAAGAATCCGCATGAGAGAAAATAGTGCTTACTACATGATTCTACGCGCTATGTTCAGAACATCACTTGTCCACCAGTCACATTAATGGCCTGTCCAGTCATGTAATCGGCGTCGCGACTGCACAAAAAGGCAACTGCTGTGGCAACATCTTCAGAAGTAGCGAGGCGACCAAGAGGCACCTGCCTTAGATAGTCATTTTTCACCTCTTCCGGCGTCATGTTTCTAAGCTGAGCTTCCCATGCAAGTTCTCTTTCTTGCATCGAAGTCTGAACGTATCCCGGACAAACGCAATTTACGTTGATTCCCGAGGGGGCTAACTCTAGAGCAACCGCTTTTGTGAAACCAATTACCGCAAACTTTGACGCCGTATAGTGAGTTAAAAGAGGTACCGGGATTTTGCCAGCCATTGATGCAACGTTAACGATCTTAGGCTTATGTGAACCATAATCATGGCCTATCATCTTTCTGACCATGGCTGCCGTGACCAAGAAGACGCCTTTTGCGTTAACATCCATATTGTAATCCCAATCGTGTTCGGTTAGGTCTACCAGTCGTTTCATCGTTGAAACCCCGGCATTATTCACCAGCAGGTCCACTGGCCCGAGGAGACTCCATGCTTCCTCAGCAACGTTAGCGACTTCCTTCGAGTTGGTTACGTCAAGTTTCAACGCGCTTGCGGTTCCTCCGTTTTTCTCGATTTCGTTCGCCGTTCTCTTAGCCCAGTCGATATTGATGTCCGTCACGGCCACTTTAGCGCCTTCAGAGGATATACGCATGGCAATTGCGCGGCCGATGCCAGTGCCTGCCCCTGTCACAAAAGCGTTCTTTCCATTAAACCTCAATCTGTATCACATCAGTAGACTCTCCATCAAGCGCCACTATAAAATGTCTGTATACTTGATCGGGTTGTGATGCGACACCCGATGCGTACGGCCAATTATAGCGATTATCCTACGCCATGTCGGAGGTCGGCATGAAATCACCAGCGGCAGAATCGAGTGGTGAGAAGTGCTCATGCACAATCTTCCAGCTGCCTCGCTTATTGACACCAAGGTACCACGCATTCGTAAGAGTGTCCTGCGCGCCTCTCGCCTATCATGATAGTCCACGTAGAGGGTTACGATCGCGACATTATCATAGAATTGTACAGAGATACCGCGCGGGGCGATCGAAAAATTGGGTACCGCTGAGCTGAGCTGAACTGAAGTGTTAGTTCATTTTGGAGTTTAGAATAGTCGTCTGGTTGTACAGAGACGAGTAAGGTTCCTTCAGAGGCTTTTGAGGAGTGCGAGTATTTGTTCGCGGTTAGTTCCATCCTTCACGAATTTTTGGATATGTCGAACGAGAAAAGCCCACACCCTTCAGGGGGGCCGTAAGACTGAAGAACAGATTCGAACAGCACACAAGAAGAGATAAGTTCTAAATCCCAAATGTGGACAGTGAGCTCACTCTTCATATGTCCCGACGATAGACACCAAAATCGAATCCATAGTTGGCTAATGATATGCTATTTTCTTCTATTACCTCGAAAGACTACCAAGAGTCACCATGGGGACCACACGGTGTCGTCGCTCAACCTTTAGGAAATCTTCGGTCCTGTACGCTTCATTGATAGACGCTTATGTTGGCCAGAGGTCTTCGGCTATTTCAGGAAGGCCGAGTTCCTGTAATTTCTTTCTTGTGGGTTTTCCGGTTACGTGATCCCATCCTCTGAGGTCGTAATATTGTGGTAAAAGTTCAGTTAGTTTGGCGGGCTCGACTCCTTTCTTGTGGGATTCCTTCAGTAATCGTTCAGGTAAAGTGTCTTCGGCTCTTGTAGCGCCGTGTCTGACGTTGAATGCTTTTTTCAGGTTGAAGACTCTTTCACCGATTTTCATGGCTTCGCTGAAACTCATCTTTCTTCCCGTGACAGATTCGAAGAATGCTAGATTGTATTCGAGGGGGTAGGCGGTTGCGCCAGTCGCGGAACCGATTAGGCAATAGCCCATGCAATTGCCAAAGACATGCCACAGGTTCTGAATTTTGAAGGCAGCCTCGGCTTTCCTATAGGTTGAAGATCTTTGCAAACCTTCTAACTCTAATAGAGGGTAGGGAACGTTGAATAGTCCTTCGATGAAGGTTGTTTCGCCTTCCATGTGGTCTGCTCCCACGGGTGACGCAGCATAAGTCAAGGCCATCGCAGGGTATACCCGAGGGTCATGCATTCCCATCTCCAGTCCTTTGACGTGAATGGCGAAATATTCTGATCCTGGCCAGTTGAGTGAAGCACGTCTTACTCCTTCTCCTAAAATTTTCCCTAATCCTTCTCGTTTGGCTATCTTCTCAATTAAAATTACGAGAGCGTCGCAGTTTCCAAATTTTACTTCGACTCCCTCTGTATCTTTCTTCGTGATTAGGCCGTTCTCGTAACATTCCATTGCGAAAGCTACTATGGAGCCTGTGGAGATTGTATCTAGGCCGTACAGGTTGCATAGTTCGTTGGCTTTTGCGATTGCTTCGATGTTTCCCACGACGCAGTCGCCTCCCAATGAAGCGAGGCTTTCGTATTCTGGGCCTTCCACCCTTGGCTCAGTTTCGTAGGGACCCTCGTTAACTTGAACAATTCTACGGCATCCTACCGGACAATATATACAACTTCGTCTTCCAACAGCAACCTTCTGGTATCCCCCTCCGGGTCCGAAGGTGATTTCCTCGGCTGCGCTGAATCCCGATCTTGACCAATTTCTAAGTGGAGCGTCCCCTAAGGCTGAGCATAAGCCGTAAACGCCGGGTGTTCCGTACTTTGAGGTGTATTTGGTTCCTTCATCGTTCTTCAACATTGATGTTAATTCAACGATTTTCTTCTCAACCTCATCTGGATGCGCGATCGTGATCTTATTGTGCCCTCGTACTGCGACGGCTTTCAACATCTTGAAGCCCATGATCGCCCCCATACCACATCTGCCGGCTGCGCGGCTTGCTTCCTCATTCATGATCGAAGCAACGCGTACCAGGTTCTCACCTGCGATTCCAATGTCTGCGACTTTAGCGTTCATGTCTCCTAGGTCTTTTCGAATCGCTTTATCGGCTTCGCGAGCGTTCATGTTCCAATATCCGCTTGCGTCGTATATCTCAGCATGCCCGTCGCATATCCATACGTAGACAGGTCGCGTTGATCTTCCGGAGAATATGACGCCATCGTAACCAGCGTATTTGAGTTCAGCACCCCAGAAACCTCCGGCGTTGCTGTCTCCGAAATATCCAGTTAAGGGTGATTTCGCGGCGATGAAGTGTCTCCCAGCGCTAGGAACGGGGGTACCTGTAAGCGCTCCAGTGAAGAAGATTAAAGGGTTGAGTGGATCGAAGGCATCGATCCTAGCTGGGGTGTTGTCGTAGAGAATTTTTGATGCGATACCTACGCCGCCAATGAAACGTTTGGGGAGTTCATCTATTAGTGGGGTTTCCGTGATCTTCCGTCTAGTCAAGTCGATGGTCAGGATTTTGCCAGCATAGCCATAGAGCAAACTCGAGCACGTTGCGTGAGGGTGTACGTGCGTGCTATTAGTTCTATGTCACGATTTCATTTTTGATCTTCTATCGAACATGTTCCATTACCTAATTCTTGGAAATTTGTGTTGTTAGAACGATTTGTATTTGGCGAAAGCTTCGCCAATAGGCATTCCTAGTTTAACGTCGCGGAATTCGATTTCAAATGCTGTGTTCGGCGAACAATTCGGTGCAGGAAATTGTGTTGCAGAGAGGTTGAAACAGAGGTCGTCCCAAATATGTCCCTTTAGGAGCTACCGGTCTTGTCGGTGAAGTGACAGGCGACGAAGTGCGAAGGAGATACCTCCTCAAGCAGTGGGCTCTGTTGCGAGCATATTCCTTCAGAGTAGGTGCAGCGGGGGTTAAATCTACACCCTGAAGGCGGATTGATTGCGCTAGGTACTTCCCCCTTTATCTCAGTCTGAAGGAGATTTCTGTTCCATGGATCTGGAATCGGGGCCGAACGAATTAGAGTCATGGTGTAGGGATGTCTGGGTCTGTCAATGACTGTCAAAGTCGGGCCATACTCGACCACCTTCCCCGAGTACATCACAGCTACCGTGTCGGCTAGATACTTAGCCACTGCTATGTTGTGGGTGATCAGCATGTACGAGAGGTCGAACTTCTTCTGTAGTTCAACGAGAAGCGTTAGAATCTGCGCTTGGACGGAGGCGTCGAGGGCGCTTGTCGGTTCGTCGAGTATTACGAGCTTGGGGTGAGTAGAGATTGCCCTCGCGATCGCAACTCTCTGCTTTTGCCCACCGCTGAGTTGTCTCGGGAACCTTTCGAAGTCTGCGGGGAGTCCAACGGAAAGGAGGCTCTCTCTGACGATACTTTTGATCTCAGCGTCGGAGTACTTCATCAGTCCTCGAAGGGGTTCACTGATGGACCTAGTTATCGTCATCTGCGGATCGAGGCTTGAGTCAGGATCTTGGAAGACCATCTGCATGTTGCGATATACCTCTTTTTGATTGACGTGTCCGTCGTCTATCCTTTTTCCGTCGAAGTATATCTCTCCGCTCGTGGGTTCGGTAAGTAGAATGATGGTTCTCGCGAGGGTACTCTTGCCACACCCTGACTCGCCGACGACGCCGACGGTATTGCCTCTTGGAATCGAAAGAGAAACACCGTCAACCGCGTGCACATACTTCTGTTCATCCCTTTTGAATGGGTTGAACCCAGTCCCAACAGGGAAGTATTTTTTCAGATTAACAGTCTTTAGAATCGCTTCGTTTGTCAAATCAGAAATCGCCCCCGGGGTTGTCGTACAGGAAACATGCGACTTTGTGTTTTTTCTGATCGGCAATTAACCTAGGTCGATTCGAGTTACATTTGTTAGTTACATGAGGGCACCTCGGCGCGAATTGGCATCCGTGGGGGAGGAGCATCATGTCTGGAACCGAGCCCGGTATCGCACTGAGGGATGAGTCGTTCTTGGTTCCGTTCGGGATGCAGTTCAGTAGGGCTTTTGCGTATGGGTGCATTGGTCTAGAGAAGAAGTCGTGAACTTCTGCGTCTTCTGCTATCTCTCCTGCGTACATCACAACGACTCTGTCGGCCACTTGACTCGCGACTGCAAGGTCGTGTGTCACCAAGATGATGCTCGTGTTGACTTTGTCCATCAGCTCGCGCATCAGCTTGAGGACTTGCGCCTGTGTCGTGACGTCTAAGGCCGTGGTGGGCTCGTCCGCTATTAGCAATGCGGGCTCCTGGGAGAGTGCCATCGCTATCATCACCCTTTGGCGCATCCCGCCGGAAAGCTCGAATGGATAGCGGTCGAGAACCTGTTCCGGATCCGGTATCCTGACGAGATTTAGCCACTGAATCACTTCGCTCCTCAGGTCCTGGGGTAACCTTCTTCTCACTGATGGGAGTCGGGAGGGAATGTGGATGCCTTTCGTTCGGTAGACCTTTTGCATCACCTCTCCGGTTACTTTTTCGCCAGATTCCTTCCTTGTTTTTCGGAGCACTACTGCCTCTGCTATCTGATCTTCCACTCTGTATACTGGGTTCAGACTCGTAAGAGGTTCCTGAAATATCATGGCTATCTCTGTGCCACGATATCTCTTCATCGCGTTTTGGTCAAGTTTGACAAGGTTCGTCTCTTTGTAGTTCATGGATCCTTGGACGACTTGTGAATTAGGTGGGAGGAGCCCGATGATCGAAAGCCCGAGGGTACTCTTGCCGCACCCCGACTCGCCTACCACGCCCAAAAATTCGTTCTCGCCCACCTCAAGGCTTACCGAGTCGAGCGCTGTGATCGTAGCGTGCCCTGTCGCATACCGAATCGTAAGGTCGTCGATGTCGAGGAGCGTCATTTTCATCTCTCCTCTAATGCGTCACGTACCCCGTCACCTAAGAGGCAGAATCCGATTACGTTGGTCGCGATGACGAAACCGGGAGCGAGTGGCAGCCACGGAGCTGTGATGATATAGTCTTTGAATGAGCTTACCATCTCTCCCCAATCTGGATAAGGCGGTCTTACGGAGAGACCTAGGTAGCTGAGTCCAGCGTACATGAGGATCACAGTGCCGATGTCGAGCGTTGCGTATACTAGCATAGTCCCAATTATGTTCTGCACGACATGCGTGACGATTATCTTCCAATTCTGCATCCCAGAGATCCGCGCCGCCTCGATGTAGTTCTGATGGAATATCTTGAGCGCTTCTCCCCTCGCGAGTCTCGCATAGGGCGGCCACCAGATTATCATCAGTGCAATCATCATGTTTAGCACTCCAGGACCAAGAGCGACTGCGATCACCATGGCTATAACAAGGGCAGGGAGCGCGAAAATCACATCGGTGAAACGCATCAATAACTCGTCAAACAGACCTCCCTTGAAGGCTGCGATGGAGCCTATCAAAATTCCCAGTACGAAGGCCACGGCAACAACTGAAATTCCTACTGAAACATCATTCGGCGTAGCTGCGATTATTCTGCTGAAAACATCTCTTCCGACCAGGTCAGTGCCGAAGATGTGGGAGAAGGAAGGCGGAGATAACGGCGGGCCCGTGTTCTGTTGCAGTGCACCGTAGGGTGTAACTTGAATTCCTAAGAGATTCGTAGCTGCGATGATGATCGCTGTGAGGAGGAACGTAGCGACGATCACGGCACCCACTGTCGCTTTTTTCTTCTTCTTAATCAAAGCCAGGAAGGAGCCTATCTTCGCTCTCTGGTGTCCTTTTTCGTTACTCAACTGGTTCACCCAAGTCTAATCTGTGGGTCAACTACTGCGTAGAGTAAGTCCACGACAAGGTTGCCAAGGACGATAACAGTTGCAAAGACGATCGCGGTGGCGAGTATGCCAGGATAGTCTTGGTCGAAGAGGGCAGTTACCAAATACTGGCCTATTCCGGGGTACGCGAAAACGTTTTCGACGAAGATCGTACTGGTTATGAGCCAGGTCAGGATTATCGACGAAAGGCTCACGATTGGTATGAGCGCGTTTCTTAACGCATGTTTATAGAAAACAATGTCTTCGTCGAGACCCTTCGCCCTTGCTGTCCTGATATAGTTCGCACGCATTACCTCGAGCAGAGAACTTCGGAGGAGCCTGGTCACCACACCGAATGTAACAAGAGCTAGCGCTGCAGCTGGCAAGAGCACGTGCTCGAGTGCACTAATGAAGAAGGCCCAGTTTCCTTCGATGAGACTGTCCAGTAGTGGAATCCCGATTATCGGCGTGGGCATAGCTAAATTCGGGTCGAAGGCACCGCCACTGGGAAGCAGTTTGAAGATGTTCGCGAAGACAATCAGGAGAATCAGCGCCATGAAGAACGGAGGTGAGGAATATCCTGCGAGGTAGAAGGCTTGGATTCCTCCATCTATTGGGGTGTTTCTGTATCTGGCGGAAATCATCCCAAGAAAAACGCCGAGTCCCATACTGATGATGAATCCGATTAAGACTATTTGTAAGGTAAAGGGTAGTGTCTCCCCGATTACAGTGAGGACTGGAAGGAAGCCTCTAGATGGCGAATAGCCGAAGTCCCCTTGCAATAACCCAACAATATAGTAGTAAAACTGTACCCATATGGGATCATTAAGGTGGTACTTCACCGCGTAAAGGGTGGCGAGCTCCGGGTGAAGGGATGCGGTCTTCCCGAGCCAAGCGGCTACGATGTTCCCTCCAAGATGGTGTGACAGTATGAACGTAATTGTGACTACGGAAAAAAGTACGGCGACGGAAAAACAGAGCCTTCGAAGAACGAAACTCACCATTTTCACGGAGATTCTGCCTTCTTTCATTGACCCAATCAAGATAGAAAAGGCAATACGTTGGCAGTCAATTTCGATTATGAAACCCTAGACGCGGTCTTAATTATCAGCTCTTAGTGAGATCCCGGCATGCTATCAAGAAGGGCAATGTCTAGATCGATTCTAGCAACAGTGATTGTGGTAATAATCGTGGTTGTGGCGGTAGGAGGATACGTTTTGCTTCCGCGACCAAGCACTACGACGCCGAGTTCCACTACGTCGTCTTCGAGTACTCCAAGCAGTGCCGTAAGCACTCTTGTGATAGATGCGAACAACTGGCCTGCAGGTGACTTGAATCAACTTAATTCTGTGAACGAGATTCCTTGGCCGAACTGGCTAACTTACAGCGTTTATCAGCCCCTTGTTGGCGTGAATGCTACGGCTGAATATGGGCAAGGTATTGTTCAGTATGTCCCGGGGCTTGCGGAGAATTGGACGGCATCTGCCGACGGACGAACGTACACGTTCAATCTTAGAAACAACGTCAAGTTTTCTGACGGAGACCCATTCAACGCGTACCAGGTGTGGATGGAAATGTATGGTTTCATTTACCTTTCCGGGAATAGCACAGGTTGGTTGGAGTCATACCCTGTCTTTGACATGTCCACTGTCAACTTCGGACCATCCACCATTGCTCTGATTAACCAAACCGGCCTGATCAACCCATCGCAGCAGGCTTTGAGCATTATGATGAATCAGTCGCAACCGATCTACGTTACCGGACCGTATCAAATAGTCTTTCACTTGGCTTCTCCCTTTCTGTGGTTCCCTGGAACGCTGGTGGTCTACTGCGGCTTAATGTTCGATACCCAATGGGTGCTGGACCATGGAGGTTTCGGAACTCCGGCCCAATTCAACACTTACTTCAACCTTCATCCCATCCCCGGTTCCGGTCCATACGTGGTCAGTAGTGTGCTGGAAAACAATTATGTGAAGTTCACGCAGGACCCCAACTATTGGGCTGGAAATTGGACAACAGCGCAGGTACAAGCCGATCCATACTTTGACCCAGGCCACGCGCAAAACGTTATCATTTACTACAAGTCCGACGATGTAGCGAGGTACACTGACCTCTCTTCAGGAACGGCACAAATCGCAGACCTTGCTGCCAGTAGCTGGAAAATTATCCAGAATAATCCAGAATACTCATTCTATGTGACGCCTCCTTGGGGTTCGGCGGCGGACATGTTGGTCCTCAATACCCAATTGTATCCGACAAACATAACCCTCGTGAGGCAAGCGATCGTACACGCCATTAACTACACGGATATAGAGCAGGAAGCGTTCCACGGGTATCTCAACCCGTGGGTGGGACCCGAGTATCCAGTGTTCAAAGAGTACTATAATTTAGGCAACACTCCAGCCTACACATACAACATCACTCTCGCGAAAGAGGACCTAGCAAAGGCCAACCTTCCGAGCCTGCCAACACTTACCTTCAGAATTGCATCTGACGTCAGCTACGACTCTGTGATAGCTGACATAATGCAGAGCGATCTAGCTCAAATAGGCATCTCGGTTAACATAGTCTCAATGCCTGAGAGCCAACTACTCTCCTCCTTCGGCAGCTACGCATTCGAAAAACAGAACCCATCTGCCTTCGGCCAACTTCAATTGAGTCAGGGTGTCGCCTGGTACCCGAGCACCGCCACTCCCGCGGAACCTTGGGTCGACTTCCTGAGCCAGGACTCGACGTGGGGAAACACGGCCATCTACTACAATCCAACCGTTCAGAAATGCATAGACTCATTTACTTCCACAACCAACGAGTCGCTCATCAAGAGTCTCTGCACGGCTGCGCAGCAGCAGCTCTATGAAGATGCACCCTACGGATGGATAGGAGCGCTCAAACTCTGGTATGGTGACGGCTCGATAGTATGGCAGACGAACGTGGTGAAATCGTTCCTGTTGGATCCAGTCTTCGGCGGACAGGACTCTGATCCGATAATCAACACTGTAACCTTTGTTGGGTCCTAGACATATCTCGCGAGATGAACACCACAGTGCGGTGCCTCCGATGCACTGCCTGTGATCGTGTTCACCAATTCGACTCCGGTCTCTACTCATGCCCCTTCTGTTCCGGAATACTGGAAGTTCGTTATCCACACGATTACTTAGTTCAAGCATGGAAGCAGACTGTTGAGTCTACACGAACTGGCGTCTGGAAGTACCTTACCCTGTTGCCGATCGATAACCATGAGCACATCGTTACGTTGAGCGAAGGCGATACTCCACTCATCAAAGCTAGCGCATTAAGCAGCGAGCTTGGGGTCAAGACGTTCGTGAAGGATGAGACAAGAAACCCCACGGCAAGCTTCAAGGACAGACCCAACAGCGTCGCATTATCGAGGGCACTCGAACTCGGAGCGAAGACCGTTGCAGTGGCTTCAAGCGGAAACGCCGCAGGTTCGTTATCGGCATACGCCGCGAAAGCCAAAGTACCCTGCGTCGTAGCTGTACCTGAAGATACTCCGGACTCCAAGCTTGGACAGATCGTTGTCTTCGGATCCAGAGTCGTAAAAGTTAGAGGAACGTACAGCGACGCTTTCACGCTCATTAAAGAGGCCTGCAAGACTCACGGTTGGCACAACCTCACGTCAGTAGCTAGCGCAAATCCATACCAACTAGAAGGCGACAAAACGGCCGCATATGAAATCTGTCAACAACTATCCTGGAAAGCCCCAAACTGGGTCGCAATTCCACTCGGAGCAGGGCCCCTTCTCGTGGGGGCCTGGAAGGGTTTCAAGGAACTGCACGAGCTAGGAGTTATCGGAGCACTTCCTAAAATGATCGGAGTGCAGGCCGAGGGATGTTCACCTATAGTCAGAGCGTTCAAGAACGGAAGCTCTGCCGTCTCTCCCTGGCAAAAACCTGACACCGTTGCCCATTCAATCGCGGACCCATTGAACGGCTATCCCGACGACGGAAGTCTCACCCTGAAAAATATCCGCGAATCGCATGGAATAGCTGAATCGGTAACGGATGAAGAAATGCTTGAATCGGTTCGTCTCCTCGCCGGAACGGAAGGATTATTCGCAGAACCCTCAGCCGCAGCCACCATAGCGGTGATCAAGAAGTTGAAGAGTTCAGGCAGGATTGATTCGGACGACACTGTGGTTCCCGTAGTGACAGGTACAGGACTCAAAAGTATAGCCACCGTAAATGTACAAAACGTACCGCAGGTCGAGGCCGGCGACATCCAGAGCCTCGCCAAGATCACTCATACCTAATCGTTGCGCTACGTGTCGAGGATTAGCTCATGTCCAAAAATCGAAACAAAGCGGGCCTCCTAGGCCTTGGAAAGGTCGGAACAAATTTGTTATTCCAGCACAAGCCTAAGGTTGACCGATTTCGAATCCATTGGCTAAGTGACAGCAAGCACATCTATCAAAGCAAAAAACCGAACGGATTCAGCAAGAAAGAACTTACGCGGATTATCAAACAGCGCAAAGGAAACTCCAACATTCAAAGTTGCGATAAACATGCTTTCCAAAACGCGAACCAACAAGCACGTCTTCTCAGCGAGCTGATCGACGACGACAAAGATGAATGGCTAATATTCGATGCAACCTTCACCGACAAACAAAAGGATTTTACGATCGCAGACGCTATGATGGGCTGCAAGGCATATTGTGCGGCTAATAAGGCCACGTGGGCCGACCACGATCTCTGCTCCATCCTTCTCAGAAAGGCTGGAAAAAACGGCACGTTGCTCGGATTGAATACCACCATTGGCGTCTGGCTCGACCAAATGGAGATACTTCCAATCATCATGCGAAATATCACTGGAGGACAAATCAAAATTTGGAAACGTGATAATTCAAGTTTCAACCTATTCTTCACTAAAATTGGCAGCGGGCTCAGTGTTGAGAAAACCCTTCGAGAGCTCGAAAGAAGCGGATACCTTGACGTACCCGGACCTGGTGCACTTCTAACAGAAGTCAAAGATCAAACAATGAAGGCCCATATCGCTGCCAACATCTGTGGCTTAATGCAAGGAATCAAGCCCGTCTTCAACGATCCCCCGCCAACTGAAACGTCCAGCGCGATCAATGCAATCGAACTGGCTGATTGGCATCTCAAGGGACGACGTTCCGGGAATTACCCGGCGCTAGTTAGTTGGATATGCGTTGACTTGGGAAATGCGAGCGTCGATTACCAAATCCAACTTATGCAGTTACCAAATCGTCATCCTTTAGCGAAGGATTATCCTGGCAAGTGCGCAATTGCCATCGATCCAACTACCGCGACGTTCACTTGGTCTAAGAAACGATCGGCCAGTCATACACCGTTTGTTCGAAGCGGATATGGCGGACCGAAAAGAACAGCCGCAAAGCTTCTCGACGAAGCGTCTCGAGCAGCAAATATCTCGCGCCGAACACCTCGAGTATTTCTTTCGCCATTGCTCGCCCTAGCCGCACTGGAGAAAAACGAGTCGACAGCCACGCACCTAGAAAAAGAGTTAGCCCAAACGCTATGATCCCACGATAATGTGGTTAAGATCCCGCTGAATTCACAAATTGCTAATCATGCGTTCTTCTTGGATCCGGCTTTTGTTCGAGGTATTGTTCGAATAATGTTGGATGAGCCGATGATTGAGATTTGTTTTGAGCGGAGTGCTGATAAGTTCTCTGTTACAGTATTCCTTAGTTCGAACGCGTCTATGAAAGCATTCACCTGCGGCCAGTCGACGGTTCGACGACTCTTGATGAAACGATTCAATCTTGAGGCGTTGAATGGTGTCACTCTCTCAGGTGGTCGGAATGCAAGTCTTGTTCCGATTATTGACTCTGGTGTGGGAACTTGAAGCGACAGTTCCCATTTCTCTCTGAGTTCAAGGAACGGATTAAGTCTCGTTGGCTTATAGCCGAGAAAGTTTTCAAAGAACTCTAGGACGAACGGAAACCCGCTTTTGTGTTTTAGGTAGATGTGCCCGACCGGGTATTTTCTTCCGCTGTATTCGCCGACTTGGTAGTCGTAAACGGGTCTTTGGGTGGCTGCTTGTGTCAGTTCGTCGCATATTTTGTCGAGACTTTTCATCGTCATGCCAGGAGCTATTAGGTCGATGTCCTTGCTAGCCAGCGCTCTTTCCATATAGACGCTCATGGCTTGAGAACCGAAGAGGATTACGTCGTTTACACTGCATTGTGTGAGCACCGGCGTTATCCTCTTCAAAACGTCAATCCAGATTTTCGCCGGAGGACGTCGCGTGCTCATCACTTCACCCCAACTTGCTTGCCTATGATGTCGATCGTTTCATCGAGCGAGAGTGGGCATGGTCGTGGTTTGATCCGAAAAGATGTTCGCGGAAAATTTACAAGTCGCTTTCTTATCGCGTAGAGGGTTCTAATGTCGTCCACTTCTGGTCTGGATGTATTCAGTAGATAATCTATTTCTTCGAGCAACCCTTCTACTAGATCTTCGACATGTCTTTGCTTTGCTCTCTGGATTAGATATGATTGGTCGAATTTCTTTGTGGCGAGCATTGCAGCACAGAAGGTAAGTGTCCGATACAATCGCTCGGTGTTCTTGTTTCTCGAAAGCATTTCTACTATGGTGTCTTCTAAGGAACCATACACTGTTGTTTTATCGACCTGACCCCGTGCTAGCCCTTCTGTGTCTGTTTTCACTTGGATGGATGATCTAGAAGGTATGGTCCAGTTCAGGCCGTGAAACAGCATGGCTCTCTCACCTACCTCAATGAGTGGTCCTCTGCTTGTAATAGAGTAGACCTGCCTTGGTGGCACGTTTGGTTGCTTGATTGTTTCTTTCCGTAAACTCAACAGACCTGACTTCACCATGATATCAAGATAAGCTCGCAGCGATCTGTGGTTGGAGAGAATTCTCCGAGAACTGAGGTATGCGAGGATCGAGTTGAAAGCAGGTTTGGTTCCATGTTTTTTCAGTACCTCAATAGATTTCAGAACATTCTCTATCACGACAGCGCTTTTGTTCCTTCTGCTCTTAGTTAGTTGCTCGTACACCGTCACTAAGCTCCTATGTACAATTGTACATAGGACATCAATTAATAAAGCACTCTCAGCTCCAAAAAATGGAGCGACCACTATTGTTGAGAGAATTAACCTTCACGCGTTGATTTGAATGCGCCCACGGCTCTATTCACTAATGAAACTACTATAATATGGACTAAGGACACTCTTCTACATCTACCCGAATTGTCTCATTTCTCGACGATTTGAATTGTGTCCCACGGGCAAATCCGTGTGGAAACCACCGGCCCCACCACAACGATTTTCGTTAAAAACCGCAGTAAATGGTTTGAACCGCAGTATGCAGCTATACAGTGTAAGGGTATAGCATTAATCCGCCGTCAATTATGATCTCTGATCCCGTTATGTAGTCGCCGGCTTCGCTTGCTAGGAAGAGGACGACTTGCGCCACTTCCTTTGGTTTTCCCATGCGTTTGAGCGGGATTTCTTGGCTCACTCGCTTCATATACTCTGGATCCTTGGCGGATTCAACGTTGGTACCTGCGTCGGCAATCGCTCCAGGGCTAACTAGGTTGACTGTGATTCCGTATTCTGCAAGTTCCAGTGCCATGACGCGTGTAAGATTGATCAGGCCACCCTTGGCTGTGGCGTAGTTGCCCTCGCCTCTCATTGGCCTTGAACCATTTATTGATCCGATGTTGATGACTTTACCTTTCTTTCCTTCCCGAGTTAGGTATTGTCCAAATGCTTGTGTGCACAGGAAGGTTCCTTTCAAATTTACGTCCAAGACGCGATCCCATCGCTCCTCTGACAGTTCGAGGATGGGGGCGTGGAGGTAAACTCCAGCATTATTGACTAGTGTGTCCATGCGCCCAAATGTTTTAGCTATGTCGTCGAACATTCTTGTGACTGCCTCTGAGCTGCTGACGTCTGTTTTTGAAATCATTGCTCTTCTGCCGATCGCTTCAATCATTCTGGCAGATTCGTTGGCATTCGTTTGATTTCTGCTGAATACCACAACAACGTCTGCCCCTTCTTTGGCGAACTCGAGCGCTATGGCTCGACCGATACCTGCTCCTGCGCCTGTCACTATTGCAACTTGACCAGCAAATTTCATAGGTTAACCCTTTCTGCTTTTCTAAGAGAGTAGGATAATAATAGTAATTTCCTCTACGCGTTTCAAGCTAAAGGTGACGCGCGCACTTACGGTAACGAAACCGTTTGCATTAGCCTCGATCTGAATCCAGGTTTTCAAAGAACGCCGTCAACAACACGTTGGATGTTAACCTGTTCGGGTATCCATTCTAGCGGTCCCACCATCTACTGAGTATAAACCCTAAATCGAGGGAAAGACTGGAAAGAGTGGCTAAGCTTCATGTCGGTCTTGAATTTCAAAAACCGCGTTGCGTTGATCACGGGTGCAAGCACAGGTATTGGAGCTTCAACAGCAATTAAACTGGCAAAATCCGGAGTTAAAATTGTAATCAACTACTATCATTCGGAGCAAGATGCAAAGAAGATTGAGCAAACAATTCTTTCATCTGGTGGAACAGCGAAATTATCTCGGGCAGATGTTCGAGACGCTGCCCAGGTTAAAGGAATGCTAGATGATGCTGTCAAGGAATTTGGTAAAGTAGACATTCTAATCAATAATGCTGGCGGTTTGCCCAAGCGTGTCGCGGTCGCTGATACCGATGACGCTCTTTGGGAAGAGTTGATAAACTTGAATCTTCGCAGCGTCTTCTACTGTTGTAGGGCAATCATTCCGCACATGAGCAAGATGAAGTATGGTCGAATCGTTAACGTCGGCTCGATTAGCGCATTCACCGGTGGAGGCAGACAGGCAACCGTCTACGCCGCTGCCAAGGCAGGAATCAACGGATTCACGAAAGGGCTCGCAAAAGAACTTGCATCGCAAGGAATAACGGTAAATGCTGTTGCTCCTGGCGTTATAGATACGCCATATCATGTAAAGGCGCAGAGTGGAAATCTTGCAGATTTCCTGCCCACCATCCCTTTGAAGCGTGTAGGTACGGCTGATGAAGTCGCTGGGCTAATCGCATACCTGGTTTCGGATGAAGCAAGTTTCGTTACCGGCAGCATCTTTCACATCAACGGCGGACAATATTGATTCGTTTCGCTCGCACTAACTCTTAACCATAGTTCTGAGTTCTTGAAGGCCTAGCTCTAGATCACGTCGGATTCTAGGATCAAGGGATGCGTAAGGAGGCCTTGGCGGCCCGGCCTTAAATCCGCCCAGTTCAGCACAGGCTTTGAACCATCCCACCTCATTCTGCGATGTCAATTCTCTATACAGCTCGGTGAATTTCACATGAAACCGGATAGCCTTATCCAAATCTCGTCGCATGCACGCATCATAGAACGCTCGTGTCGCCTCCGGTGCACCTGGACCAACCACAGAAACGATTCCTTTCGATCCCAATAGTGAATCTCCAAGGAGCCAATTCTCGCCTCCCGGAAAGACGTTAATGCGATCCGAAATGTGGCTTACTACTTGCGTTCTGTGTACTACGTCTCCGTTAGATTCCTTAACCGCCTTGACTTTGTCAAGTTCCATGAGTTTGTCCCAGAACTCTGAAGACATATTGAAACGAAACGATGAAGGATTATTGTAAGCCATAATTTGTATTTCATCAACCGAATCATTCACGCGACGAAAATGGTCAAGCGCCACCTCAAAAGTGACTGGGATAAGGTAAGGCGCTCCTATCATCACCCCGTCCGCTCCTGCATCCTCCGCATACTTCGTGCGTCTAATGCATTCATCGGTGTTGTGAAATGTCGTTCCGAAAACACAGGCCAGTTTGTCGACAGCGGCTACGGCTGTGTCAACTACCTTGGTCCACTCATCATAGGTAGGCGCATAGAACTCTCCCATACATCCGAACGCGACGAACCCGTCGAATCCAGCTCTCTCGTATCCCTCGACGTTGCTCTTGAGACCTTCCAAGTCCAACTCGTAATTTTGTTTTAAAACGAATGGCATCAACGGAAAGATTCCCTTCAAAGGTTTCCTTGCCATATTACTCACCGACCAGGACTAACTCGGCTCAATTATAAAACTCACCATCACGAGTCAGACTGTGCGTCTTTGTTGTATTTCAGTCGTTTAGTCTTGGCAGCGTTTCCACGCAAAGAGCAAACCCAGACCATGCGCCGCCTACCTTCTTCAGAAGAGTTCAGTCCACGTTCCTACGCCCTTCTCTTTTGCTAGACGATAAGCAGCAAGCCCGGCTGCAACATCCTGTATACCTAGACCTGTGGAATCCATTACTGTAATTTCGTCAGGGTTTGTCCGTCCAGGTTTCATACCTGCAATTATTTCCCCAAGTTCCGCGTAAATCAATTCTGGCTTTAGGTATTTCTTATTGAGAGCTACTTCCCGTTTATCGACAACCACTTTAGCTTTGTAATAGACCGACGAGTCAAGTTCCTGTTTATCACCTTCATCAGAACCTACAGTTGTTATGTGAGTTCCCGGACCGATCCATTCACTCTTAATGTAAGCTTCCTTCGAAGGGGTGGCTGTAGAAACGACATCCGCACCTTTGAGCGCATCGGATGCGTTATCAACCGGCCGGACGTTAAGCCCCAACTTCATGCTCATTTCTTTCGCGTACTTTTCCCTCAACTCCGGTACAATGTCATAAACGCGAACTTCTCTAAGTTTGAATATCTCATTTAGGGCAATCAGCTGTGTGCGACCCTGAGTTCCAGCGCCACAGATTGCGGCTACCTCAGAATCCTTTCTAGCGAGGTGTCTCGCTGCTACTCCGGCCACAGCACCCGTTCTGTAGGCCGTAAGTTGAAGCCCATCCATCAGAGCCAAAGGAGTACCGTTCTTCAAATCAGCGATTAAGACAACACCCATAATGCTTGGAAGATTATACTTTTTCGGGTTCTCGAAATAGCCACAGCTAAGTTTCAGTCCTATCACGTCTTGATTGTTTAGGACACCTGCTTTGATACCCCAACCGCCATGATGCTTCGGAATATCCATGAGAATGAGAGGCGGAATAACCGACTCGCCTGTCGCCAGACCCTTGAACGCTTCCTGCACCGTGTTAATTGTGTCTTTCATCGTGAGGACTTTTTCTAAGTCCTTCTTAGAGAGTACCAGAATTTGCACCATTTGACTTCAACTGAACTAGGAGACTATCATGCTACCGTAAATAGGTTTAAGCAAAAATCTCGGACTTGGAAATAACCGACAAATGGCCACAATAGTATAGATGGTTCATGTGAGATGCCGCAGTCTAATTTACACGTGCGAATCTGGAACGAAGTTAACTAATATCTGAACACCGGCGACTCACAAAACTAATTCTTCACGCCTCGAGGAAACCAATTAATACTGCAGAGTCAATGCCCAGAGAGTGAAGTTGTTGGTCAGTCCCTCCCGGCGTGTAGAAGGTATACCTCGTTCGGGGATTCGTGAAATATTTGATCTAGCACGGGGAGTACCGGATTTGGTTCATCTTGAATTAGGTGAACCGGATTTTCGAATTCCAGATCATGCCACGGACGCCGCAATTCAGGCTCTTTCTGAAGGTTTCACGAAGTACACGACAAACGCTGGTATTGAGGATCTGCGACAAGCGATTTCGGAGAAGCTGAAACGCGAGAACGAGATCGATGCAGACTCGAATGGAGAGATTATGGTCACAGCCGGCGCAATGGAAGCGCTTTCTCTCTCAATACTCTGCACAGTTGATCAAGGCGATGAGGTTCTGATTCCAGATCCAGGCTACGTAAGCTACGTAGCACATGTACTGCTTGCCGGAGGAGTCCCCAAATTCGTTCCGCTAAGGGAACAGAATGATTTCCGTATGAGAGCGGAAGACATTGAAAATCATTTAACCAAGAAGACAAGGATGATTATCATAAATTCACCCTCCAACCCGACTGGAGCAGTAGAGCTTCTGGAAGATCTCAAGAGCATCGCTGACCTTGCACAAAAACACGACCTGCTGGTGCTGTCAGACGAACCCTACGAACGACTCGTCTACAAAGGAAACGTTCACCACAGCATCGCTGCTTTACCTGGCATGCTGGAGCGGACGGTAAGCATCTTCTCATTCTCGAAAACCTACGCCATGACTGGAATGAGGATAGGCTACATCGCATCGGGCCGAGAATTGGTTCAATAAAAATGCAGGAACACTTTGTAGGCTCCATTAATTCACCTGCTCAAAAAGCCGCAATTGCAGCCCTCAGAGGCCCGCAAACCTGCGTAGCAGACATGCTTAACGAATACTCGCGCAGACGCGAGATTCTCATCGATGGCCTCAACGCTACCGGTGTCGTAACTTGCAAGAAGCCCGCTGGAACATTCTACGCCTTCCCGAATATTATGAGAACTGGGTACGATTCAAAGACGTTGGCGATAAAACTCTTGACTGAAGCAAAAGTTGTCACTGTGCCAGGTGTTGCATTCGGAAAGTACGGAGAAGGGCACATTAGGCTCTGCTTTGCAACAGGCATCGAAAACATCAATGAGGCTGTGAGGCGCATAGGTAGTTTCTGTGGCAAGCTTACTACGTAAACTGCATCTGTTCCTGGAGCTATTCTTCGCTAGAGTTTTATTAATTCGAGATACCGCGATTAAGACTGGCTATGCAACATAGTGCTATGGTCTTTCCACATTCGGATCACATCGACGCCTCGAACGGCTCTGTGCTTCAGTGAAATCTCGCTTTCTACACCTGAATGTTTTCTTGACTGAAACCTTAAGAAGAGTCCGGATGTTCTGCGATGATCTCTTCGGTGATAAAATTGAGTGTAGAGAAAGAACTTAACAATAAAATCGCGATGGTGACTGGTTGCGGGCAAGGTATCGGAAATGCTATTGCTTTGGAGCTGGCGCGAAACGGTGCTAACATTGTCGCTAATGATCTGAATGCTGTAACAGCAACTGCAACAGCAGAAGAGATAATGAAGCTTGGAAGAGAGGCATTCGTGATAAAAGCGGACGTTACTAATGGCGAACAAGTAAAGTCGATGGTTGAGAAGGCAATCCAGAAATTTGGTAGAATAGATATTTTGGTCAATAATGCTGGCATTGCTACACTCGGGCCTTTCATTCAGGTAACTGAAGAAGAATGGGACAAAGTAATGAGCGCGAATGCAAAGAGCGTGTTTCTCTGTTCAAAGTTTGTTGCTCCACAAATGATGAAACAGAAGGAAGGCAAAATTGTTAATGTCTCTTCGCGGTCAGGAAAGACCGGCAGCAAACTTTACGCTCCTTACACAGCTTCGAAGTTCGCGGTTATCGGGTTGACACAAGTTATGGCTCTAGAATTAGGAGCATACGGCATCAACGTGAACGCTGTATGCCCTGGCATCGTTGAGACAAGCATGCTGGCACGAGAGGTCGCTGAGTTAGAAAAATTGACTGGCATTACGGCTGACGAACTTAGAAAGGAATGGCTCAAAACAATAGCTCTAGGGAGATTAGAGAAGCCTGATGATGTTGCACGCGTTGTGGTCTTCTTATGCTCGAGGGCCGCGTCGTATATGACGGGTCAAGCTATCAACGTCACGGGTGGAAGAGAATTTCATTAGCCGCCTCAACATGATCATGCGGAAACGTTAGTTTTCCAATTCCTGTTTTAACAATTTTTTCAATAATACTAAATCGTTTTCGCATGCTTCGATCATTTCCGTTAGGCCAATATTTCGTATCCGTTTGAGCAGCACATCATAGGTTTTGAGCCGTTCGCCTCGAAGATATGCCTCCAGTACCTTCCTTTCCCCGTCGCCCAGTATCTTCTTGCGCACCACACTAAATCACGTTCCAACGGCGTTTTGACTATCGTGCTTTAACAATTGTTTTGCTAATGTAGCAAACACCTTCTCCAACATGGGCCAGGTGTGACTGTAGCTGCCTTACGAGAGGTGGGGGAGAAGTTGCAGGGTTGTGGCCCCATCTGCTCTTAGTTATTCGTTCGCCTGAGCGAAAAATGTCTAGTGCAATCTTCAACGTGGAACTGTGACCAGAGTCTTTACTCTGGCGGTATTTCCTTGAAGACAAGCGACAGGTCTAAGCCACGCTTAGCGTTGTAGTATTTCATGCCTACGTACGTCAGCGCCCCGATTAACAGGCATACGACCACGGTTAATTCGGTACCAATGCCAAGAGGCCCTGCTATTCCTGGGTTGTATACGGATGCGACGAATAGGAAGACTAGTATGAGAATGTTTGCTGCCCCTAAAATAGAAATCAATGGAATACCGGCCACCTTCTTCTTAGCGAGCGCCGGAGCTGATTCAAAGAGATTCTTTTTCACCCATGGAAGAGCAATGCCTGCTAGCCCATCCAGCATAAATGCGACAATAAACAGGAACGCCAGATTAACCGCACCCAGAATTGTAGGGAGAAAGCTGTAGAAGATCAATGCTACCCAAGCAATCACACTTGTGACGATTATTGATACGACAGGGGTATGGAATCTTTCACTCACATTTGCCAGAACTGAAGGGAAAGTTCTGTCGAATGACCATGCCAAGAAATGGCGAGATGCAATTAGGAAGTAACTGATTATGAGGAAATACCCCCAAGCAATGAAACTCGCGATAAGGATTGCGTTCAGTATAGGGCTACTATTCATCATGGCTACAAACGTATTTACCCAAGGCGGAACACTCAGAGTGTATTGCGCTGGTTGAGCGTTAAACAGGTACCCAATACTTGAAAGAAAGTCGAACCCAAAAGATTGCACCATCATAAAAGCAACGATCGCGAAGAAGATCGTACTGTAGAGAATCGAGATAATTACCGAAACAAACATGCTCTTTTTTATTTCCCGCACTTCCCCGGCCCAATAAGTATTGTAAAAGGCACCAAGAAACGCAAACCATGAGAGAGGTATCGATAGTAACGTCGGCGTTAACCAATCCGACGGAACACTCCAACCTGAACTATGCGCGGTAGCAATTATGTTCTGGTAAGCATTAGCTCCAGCAAAATTGTTGAACGCGGTTTGAAATTGCGGTTGCGTGGTGAGTAAAAGAACTGAGATAATGACAACGAAACCTGCGGTGCCGACTATGATCGCGATCCTGTTCATCACTCTAATGAGTGAAGTTCCAGCGATCATAATCAACCCAATGAGTATTATTACTACAGTGCCGAGGATGAACCCCCACGTTGGCGTACCGATGAGTGTTGCTACGTTCTGCAGCCACGAGTTATTTGTAAGGGTTGCATAGGATCCAAGAGGACCTGAAACACCTACTGTAAGCATTACGTTAGCTATGAAGCCCAGATTCAAAATGTTCGCTATCACAAAAAGAAAACTAAATGCCATGCCCACTACTGGGTGGATAACTCTGCTCAAAGGAACATATCCACCGGCTCCGCTCCTCGGCATCACCGATGTTATGAAACAATAGTAAAATCCCATTACGAGCGACAATATCCCTGCAAAGAAGAAAGAGCCAGCAACGTTGACTCCCGGAAAGAGATACCACTCCGACGCAAAAATTGGCACCCAAGTTGGACCTATGATTGCCCCAATTGCTAAGATAATCGCGTCATTCGTCGTGAACCCACGTACTAACCCAGTTGCTTCTCGAAGGAAAACGGGTGAGCGACGTTCTGTCATGTTTCGCTACTCGACCTGGTAGTAATATTTAACGCTATGGCCCGGTTTTCGAGTTAATGAATCACTTTGATTTCTTCCGGCTGCCGTGATTTTTCATTTGATTTCGTTCATGAGCCGGAGTGTCTTGGATCGATCATAACCCACTGGTCCGTCGTCTTCACGATCAATTAGCATGCCCGTTCGATCGAAGAGCCCCAATAGTCGAGGCTTACCTTTGTGAATTCCGTCGATAACCGCCACTCGGCCCTTTGGAGTTCGGAACACCTGGGGTCGGAAACTAAGGATCACTGTGTCTCCGACTTTGATCACGTTCCCTCTGTCTGGTACTAGAGCACAATAAAGGAACCAGCCTGAATCATCATGCGGCAGATATTGTGGTCTAGCAGGGACCACGTTTTCGAGCAGTGCATCTGGATCATTTCCGACGCATGCGGAAACATATTCGTACATTATGTCACTCTTGACGCTTCCAAAACCAACCGTAGTCATGTAGCTATCTCCAAATGCCAAGGCGTGTCCCGAGAAGAAGTGCGAGACTTCCGTCACATAGACAACTGCGGGAATTTCAGCTGAATTCTCTAGAAGTGCGAAACAGGGTAGTGTTCCAATGAAGGAATGGCCGGGTTCTACGTGTGTTGCTCCCGTCTGAGCTGCAAGTTCCATATTTTCGACACTATTCCGGCCTGCCGCATTGATTTGTTCAACCTTGATTCCCAATTCCTTCTCCAAGCGCTTTGCTGATCGCATCATTGTCTTGAAGCTCGCGGAGACTTGGTATGTTTTATTGAAAATGCTGAACACGAAAGCAGGGTAAGCAGTAAGCCCAGCCACGCTAACGTTGTCCATGCGTTGTATCTGCGTCGCCGCATCAAGGGCTTCTTCCTCAGTAAATCCGCCCCCCACCATTAGGAGTTCGAGACGCGGATCATCAATGATCTTTAACAGCAGGCCCTGTTTGACCTTGAGTTTTGAGGCCATATCTGAAATTTGCTTCGCTTTCTCTACGCTGAAAACCGTGATGACGTCAGGACGGATTTTCTCAAGAACGTATCTTAGCTCAGAAGTCGGGATCTGCCCGAAGTGGCCGACGTGGCCGATAGGGATTCCATGTCTGTAAAGATTCTTCGCGCCCTCTATGTCGTGGGCCATGGCTTGCCGGATTCCTGAATTCATAATGGCTTTGCAAGCGAGCGGATTCCTACCGAACTGCTTGACGCACATGTAATTTGTGAGCCCGTGTCTTGTTGCTTCACGATAGAGCTTATCGGAATTATTGCGAATCATGTCAAGATCTATAGCATAAGTGTCAGCAGGAATCTCGCCGGACCGATGGAGTGAAGCCGCAGCCTTCACTAACCCCGGATTTTGCCTTCTTGTTTTGCTTAGAAGATCCATGCGAAAAAAATATTCCATTGAGTTATAACGATTTACCGTCATTGCCGAGATCACGTGTGACTAGAAAACCTAAACTACTGGATCAGTGGTCAGCGCAATTTCAATCGATGTGAGAATATTTTTGAGACTCGCGGTAGACATCGGCGGAACCTTTACAGACGCTGTTATCCTTGATGAGCAAAATCAGAAAGTATTGCTATCTAAGGTTCCAACTACTCCACCTAACTACACAGATGGAGTAATCAACTCGATCAAAAAACTCATCCAATCCATGGACGCGGTAGAGTCTTTTACGCATGGAACCACCGTCGGAACGAACGCATTAATCCAAGAAACTCTAGCCGACACAGGACTTCTGACCACGAAAGGTTTCAGAGATATCCTTGAAATCGGCAGAGGCAATCGAGTAGAAATCTACGACCCGTACTACAAGCCACCTCCTCCCCCGATTCCTCGCAATCGGCGTCTGGAGATCGAAGAAAGGATAAGAACAGACGGACAATATCAAGTGCCTCTCAACATCAAACAATCATCCGAGGCAGTTGATTCGCTCGCTACGATGGGAGTTGACGCGATTGCGATCTGTTTCATAAACAGTTACGTAAACGACGAAAACGAAAAACGCGTGAAGGAACTCATCAAAACGAAGTATCCACAGCTCTACGTTACGATATCGAGCGAGATTTCGCGAGAATACAATGAGTACGAAAGAACGGTCACAGCTGTAGTTAACGCCTCACTCTTACCCATTATGGTAAAGTATCTTAGCTCGCTTGAAAACGCGATCCAATCTCTCGGCTACCGCGGCCGTCTGATGATTATGCAATCCAACGGAGGAGTCATGACGTCACTTACAGCCAAACTAAAGCCTATACACACGATAAATTCTGGCTTAGTTGGCGGCATTATCGCAGTAAAATCACTATCTGATATCCTAGGTCTAAAGGGTCTGATAGGTGCAGACATGGGTGGAACAAGTTTTGACGTTGAACTCGTAATAAACGGGGATTACGAAACCGCGAAAATGATGAAGGTACGCACCCCACACTCAGGTTTCGACGGTTATCCATTGCTTATTCAGGCTGTCGACATACATGCCATCGGAACTGGAGGTGGAAGCGTAGCTTGGATCGATGAAGTTGGCGCCCTCCACGTTGGCCCCAGGAGCGCGCAAGCTCGCCCCGGCCCAGCATGTTACGGCCACGGAGGCACGGAGCCGACGGTTACAGACGCAAATATGGTTCTGGGAAGATTGAACCCAGATTATTTTCTAGGCGGACAAATGAAGATCTACCCAAATCTAGCCAAGAAATCTGTACAACAAATCGCCGACAATTTTGGTATGGATATGTATGAAGCAGCAGAGGGAATTCTCAAAATCAGCGTTACAAACATGGCAGGAGCGATTCGCACAATGACCGTCATGCGCGGAATAGATCCTCGAGAATTCTCAATGGTTTCATTTGGAGGCGCCGGCCCAATTCATGCCGCTCTGATCGCTAGGGAACTCTCTATACCGAAAGTGATTGTGTCGACGATGCCAGGTAATTTCTCAGCCTGGGGAATGTTGATGACGGACATAAGGCATGATTACGCTCAAACATACCTAGCAGACCTTGAAGACTTGAACATGGAAAAACTCACTGAATTCTACGAGAAGATCGAACAAGACGCACTCAAATCTCTCAATGAACAGGACATACCCGCAGAGCGAGTTAAATTCGTACGAGGACTTGATGTTAAATACATGGGTCAAGGGCATGCAATTACCCTCGTGGTCCCTGACAGAAAATTAATTCCAGAAGACAGGATACGCCTCGCCAAAGATTTCGACGAAGCACATCTTGCACGCTATCTTCACAATGCTCCAGAAATGCGCAAAGAAACAGTTTCCCTCAGAGTAGAAGCAATCGGTTTGATGAACAAAGCCAAACTTCCAAAAATCCAAACGGGAAACAAAGAACCTCCTGCCACAGCAAAGAAACCATCTCGCGAAATCTACATCGACGGCAAATTCAGATCATGCACCGTATACGAAAGATCAAAACTACTCGCAACTAACATAATCCGCGGACCTTCCGTAATTGAAGAAGTAGCATCGACCACAATGTTGCTCGACGGCCAAACCTTGCAGGTTGATGAATACGGACACCTCGTGATAACAGAATTGGAGTAAACAAATTTGTCAATCGACCCAATAACGTTGGAAGTCGTCAGAAATTATCTGCAACGAGTCTCCGAGGAAATGGAAGCAACCGTAATTCGAACCGCTCACAGCATCGCAATTTACGATTCAAAAGATTTTGTCTGCGGAGTTCTCGACTCCGAGCCCAGCCTTCTATCTGCAAGCCTTGGAACCCCTATCTTCCCGAATGCTCTACCTAACGCCGTAAGAACAACATATGAAATAATAGGCAAAGAACACCTCGATCCTGAAGACGTTATCATTTGCAATGACCCCTATTATGGCGGCGGCACACATGGAAACGACGTAGTCGCACTATACCCAGTATTCCTGGACGGAAAACCGATCGCCTTCACAGGCTTCAAAGGCCACGTTTTAGACATCGGAGGGAGTAAACCGTCTGGATACTATAACAATACAACTGAGATTTTCCAGGAACTCTTCCGAATCCCACCCGTCAAACTGTACCGAAAGGGAGAACTAAACGAAGAAGTCGCCAGACTAATCCTAATCAACAATCGCCTTCCCGATGAACTGATGGGAGATTTCAGAGCAATGGTCGCCGCTCTGAAAACTGGTGGAAAGAGAATCCGTGATCTGGTGAGTAAATATTCATACGCGAAATTCGTTGAGTACACACAAGAGCTACTAAACCAATCCGAAAAGTTCGCTCGCAACAAAATCAGTCATCTGCCTGAGGGGAGATATGAGGGCGAGTATTTCTTGGACGGCGACGGTGACGACAATCAGCCAATAAGTAGAAGACTCAAAGTCAGCATGAAGGTACTGATAAAAAATGGCGAGTTGACCATTGATCTATCTGAGTCGAGCCCTCAAAGCCCCGGCCCAATGAATAGTGCAAAGGCAAATTCTATTTCATTCGCGAAATTCGCCTATAAATCACTAGTTGACCCATTCTCCCCAGTCAACGACGGCACCTTCAGACCACTCAAAGTCATCCTAAAGAACGGCACCATCTTCGATCCCATCTCACCAGCACCAGTTGCCTTATGGATTGAGACAGCCCAAGGATTGATTGATCTACTCTTCAAAGTTCTCTCCACTGCCGCACCTGACAAAGTACGAGGGTCAACGTTCGGATCAGACGTAGTAAACTTCATCTACGGAACTGACCCGCGAAACAAACGATTCTACGTCATAGTTGACACGCTACAAGGCGGATGGGGCGGTAACCCAGACTCAGACGGAGCAACACTATACGCTACTTCCGAAGGAAACTCCACCTATCCCATGACAGAAATGCTCGAAGCCAATTATCCGCTACTCGTTCATAGATGGGAACTCATCCAAGACTCGTGCGGCGCAGGAAAATTCAGAGGAGGATTAGGAGTCAGACGTGACTACGAAATGCTCTCCTCAGCACATATCACCGCCTGCTACGATCGCCACCTATACTCACCACCCTGGGGAGTACTCAACGGTGGAGAAGCATCCACAAACTACTTGATTATTAACTCCATACGGGGAACGAGCGAAGAACACACGAAAATAACCGACTATCCACTGGACCGCGGCGACGTAATATCATTCAGAACGGGTGGAGGCGGAGGCTACGGCAACCCCCTCGAAAGAAATCTAAACGATGTATTGAAAGACGTACATCTCGGATACATCTCAGAAGTCAAGGCACGCCAAGACTACGGATTAGCCATCGACAAAAACGGCGCGATTCTCCAAGAAGAGACCAGGCAACTAAGAGAAAGCATGAGCAAAAAACGATCTTGAGAACCTTCCAATCCCAATTCCTGCATGGTACCTAATTGATGGAACGAATCAGCCGCTAGTGAATATTGAAATCAAAGCCTCGTTATTTCTGGTCTGCATGAGGATAACGCAACTTTGCAAGAGCTTAACGGAAAGGTTGCTATAGTCACAGGCGCCAGCATTGGCATAGGAAAGGGAATAACAGAAGCCTTCAGCAATGAAGGAGCGAAAGTTGTCCTTGCGGCTAGGAGCAAACAAAAACTTGACGACGTCGCGAATCATTTGCGTGCAGAAGGGCGAACCGTGCTTAGTGTTCCAACCGACGTCAGTCACGAAGCAGAAGTTAAAGCGTTATTCAAGAAGACTATGCAGGAATTTGGTCGCCTGGACATTCTGGTGAATAATGCCGGCATTTTCCATCAAGCATCACTAGAGGAAATGCCGCTAGAATTGTGGCAAAGGACAATAGACGTCGACTTAACCGGACCATTCCTCTGCACTAGAGAAGCGATTAAAATAATGAAACCGCAGGGTGGAGGTCGCATCATAAACATTGGAAGTATCAGTGCTCAAATGCCCCGTCCAAACGCCGCAGCATACAGTTGTGCTAAGATAGCTCTGGTGGCCTTGACGAAGACTACTGCGTTGGAAGGCAGGGATTTTGGGATTCTGGCGAGTTGTATTCATCCTGGCAACGTGAACACTGAGCAAATGACCGAGACTCCGAACGAACCAATGATGGGTATTGATGCCGTGGTTAAAGCAGTGATGACTATGGCAACGTTGCCCGCTAACGTCAATATGTTTGAGGCAATTGTATTGCCTGCGACTCAAGCATATTTGGGACGTGGTTAGACGCGAGAGTTACTGGCAAGCCTAACTAAACTCAGTAAGATTTCGTCCGAAAACAGTTTTGGTCATGACGCTTGTAACCTCTCGCATCCAACCGGGACCCGGTCCAACACGCTCAACTTAACTTACTTGCGGCATTTCGAATTCTGCTAACTGTCTAATGCGGTGTGCCTGCAACTAGAGGGGAAATGTCGTCAGAATACCTTCTGAGAATTGATCGTAAAGTTAACAGATGGCAACACCGGACTCTCCCGCTCCATGGAACGATTTAGACGCCCTGAAGAACCTCGGGACAAGGCGCATCTTGATGAAGATGGATATGTCCGGCTTGTGCAGATGACTGGTAGAGGTTCTTACGTTGTGTCGGTACCCAAAAGCTGGATAGAAACTGCTGGTCTCAAGAAAGGCGGCCGCGTTGAGTTTAGCAAACAACAAAATGAAGGATTGTTGTTGACGCCTTTCGATGAACACGGGGCGGTTGATGAGATATCACATTGCCAAATTTCTCTAGATTCGGATGAAACGCCGGAGACGGCAATCCGCAAAATAATTTCCTTATACCTTAGAGGTTTTTCGACAATCGAAGTAACCTCCAAATCGGGAACTTTGTCCGCAGCAGTCCGCAATGAAATACGTCAAGTTGCTCGGCAGAAACTCATAGGAACCGAGATGATAACCGAATCATCAAAGAGCACAACACTTCAGGTCTTGCTAGATTATCCTCAACTTCTAGCACCAGACGCTCTGCGTAGAATGAGTTCGATTATGACTTCTATGGTTCGCGACGCTGTTCAAGCCTTGATTGCCAATGACAAAGAACTTGCACTTCAAGTAATCCGTACGGATGATGAAATCGATCGATTCAGTCTCTACATTATACGGCAAATTAAGTGGGGCATTCGGCATCCTCCGCTGGAGAAGATCGGTATCCGATCACCGCCCGAATGTTTAGCTTACAGGGTAATTACCGCGAATCTCGAACGATCTGCGGATCACGCATCTCGAGTAGCGAAGAACACGCTTGTATTTCATCGGCCTCTGGATCAGGTACTTGCAAGAGACATTACAGCACTAGCTCGATTCTCTTCAGATATGATGGAAACCGCACTCCGAGCACTGAATATCAGCGATTATGATATCGCTGAGAGCACATTCCTTGAAAGTAAGAATTTGGCTGTCCTAGCAGCGAGGCTCATTGATAGATCATCGAAGAAAAAAATGTCCGCTCAGGAATTGTCAGCGCTTACGCTCATTTCAGAGAGCCTCAGAAGGATCGGTGAAGGTGCCGCTGCCATAGCAGAAATTGTTCTCGATCTAACGGCCGAAAAGTCGATACAACCACCAGTACGGATTCAGTAATCAGTTAATTTTGATATGATGTTCGCGTCGTTGTAGATATTCATTAGACTATAACCATCTCTTAGTAGTATGGCCCGGTCACGGAAGTAAATCCGCAGATAATTGAACGTAAAAATGCAGTCTTCATATTGTAACAAACCTATTCTCACCCTCGGACGGGAAAGTATGAATCATAACGAGATCTTGGGGATTCATCATGTCACCGCTATAGCCGGAAATCCTCAGCAGAACATCGACTTCTACGCCGGATTCTTGGGGTTAAGGCTAGTGAAACTAACTGTGAACTACGACGACCCAGGCACCTATCATTTGTACTATGGTGACTCTATTGGCCATCCTGGCTCAATCATGACGTTCTTTCCGTGGCCGTCTGGGCAGAAAGGGCGACATGGAACTGGACAGCTCACAACCACCTGTTTCTCAATACCTGATGGATCACTAGAGTATTGGATGCAACGCCTCGAAGCTCACAAGATTCCATATGACGGGCCGTTTCAGCGTTTCGAGGAGAATGTCGTATCGTTCGCAGATTACGATGGTTTAAGGTTGGAATTAGTCGTAACCGGATTCGACCGAAGGAAGCCTTGGGAAGAGGGTCCCGTGCCGCCGGAGAAAGCGATACGAGGTTTCTATGGAGTAACTCTATCTGAAGAAGGGTACGAAAGAACCGCATGGCTTCTGAATGACAAATTCGGTTTCAAACAAAGTAAACAGGAGAACAATCGCTTCAGATACGAGGCCCGAGCATCAGAACCCGGAGGGATCGTCGACGTCATCTGCTCTCCCGACGCGCCTCGCGGATTCGTAAGCGTCGGCACAGTCCATCATGTTGCCTGGAGAACGCAAGACGACGAGCAGCAGAAAAAATGGAGACAAGAGCTTATCGACGTGGGATTGGATGTTACTCCGGTAATTGATAGAAAATACTTTCACTCGATTTATTTCCTGGAACCGGGAGGCGTGCTCTTCGAAATTGCAACCGATCCGCCTGGCTTCACAGTCGATCAGCCTTCTACTGAGCTAGGAACACGTTTGGTACTTCCAAACTGGCTTGAACCTCTGAGAAAGAAACTCGAACTTACTTTGCCACCTCTCAATCTGCCACACAAAAACTCATAGACACCATGGTCATGAAATCTGCGAACGCGCGAATCCTGGAAGAGCTAATCAACTAGCAAACCTACTTTCGATGGTTAGTCGCTCCGATTCACGTACGTTCCGATAACTCGGCTCATCTGAGTGTACCACGGTCTTTTTTGCCTTACGAAAAGATTCAAAATGCACGACGATTATTACTAATCAGGGAATTATGTTGGGTTACATATACGATCCTTACCGAAGAGCATATTCAAGACCAATTCCGCGACCACAACTTTTCTGTCGATATTGCTTCGCGCCGATGGATTACAGTTTCAGGTTCTGTTACCGCTGTGGAATGCCAGTCGGGCACCCATAGCCTTTCGCTTGAAGCCTCTCGTTGCTAACGAAAATAAATTCCTGAGCAAGTGTCTATTTTCGGTTGGAAGAGCAGCATAATCCATTCGCGTTGGTCCACAGCTTTCGAACCGAGCCGCGCGTCACGTTTTCTATTGTGGCATGAGCATCATCATGCTCGAAAACAATAAAACTTCTCGGCAGTGTGATTAGGTTGGATATGATTTCAATGCCTGTCGTTATCATTGAGATGTGGGAAGGAAGAACTGCGGAACAAAAGGAGAAACTAATCAAAGGCATAACAAGAGTTTTCGAAGACATTGGTACAAAACCTGAATCGCTTCATATAATAATCCACGATGTGCCGAAAACGAATTGGGGAGCACGAGGCGAACAGGCTTCAAAAATGACTTAAAGCCTGATGCGCTTCTGCATTTGACTGGCATGAGTCTCGATGTCTGACCGTTGGATCGTGATTGTCAATCTGCAGGCCTAGATTTCCAACCGAAAGCAGCCATTTCAAAGTTCTACAACCGTTATTCACAATTAATCTGGATGTAACTAATTCAATAACGCTGCCATAACCGTCTAGTTACGTAACGTCAAAATTATTGCATTGCAAGGTTTGTAAGTTTTGAAGGCGCATCTCCACACACTCTTTTTCGCCTCGATGGGACATTTCATCAATGACGGAGTAGATTTCATTATCCCTCTTATCGGAGCCGTTTTCTCAGCACTGAAGGAAGTAACTCCATTCGAGGTGACGATCATGTTTTTGGTTTATTACGGCTCCGGTGCTGCGTTCAGTTCATGCGTCGGGAGGCTCGCTGATAAGACTAGGAATCCTGGTTCGCTTATTGGAGTGGGAACTATGCTGATGTCTGTAAGCTTGTTAGGATATTTTGTGACATTAAGCTACACCACTGGAATTTTATTCCTTTCTTCGATGATGTTCTTTTCCTTCCTAGCTGGATTTGGCAGTGGATTTTTTCACCCGCTTGTCGCGTCAGTACTGCGCTTCTCGTTTGACAGTAGCCACAGAGGGCGTGTTCTAGGAATTAATGGGGCCGTAGGCGGTATCGGTAGAACCTTGTACCCTTCCCTGTTCTTCCTTCTGGCCATTTTCCTCACAAATTATGGCTCTCTCGCATTCTTAGGTTTCGCCGGCGCTGTGGTGTCGATCATCATTCTTTTCGGCCTTGGATCTGGATCTCAAAGTTCGCAGAATATGTCTAATCGGCCACTTCACCCAACAGGGAAAATTAGAGATGCACTAACCACGGGCATTGTCGCTCTAACGTTAGTTGCACTCGTAAGCTCTATTGCAGGCGGAGGTATCGCGTCTTGGATTCCAATTTACATCTCAAAACAGAAAGGGTTTGGACTGAGCGGTGCGTTAGGTTTGGCACTTACCGCTATGGCTGCGGGGTCAATTGTAGGCCAACCGTTATTCGGGTGGCTTCAGGAAAGATTTGATGCCCGACTGATTCTTGGAATTAGTTTCGCTGGCACCGGTTTATCGATACTTGGCTATTTGATCATCAACGGGATCTTTTCTTTGGTGATGTTTGCCCTGTTCGGTTTTTTCACATACGCAGCCTTTCCACTTCTTTTCTCTCTATCATCGATTTATGTGGGCGAGGAATCTTCGTCGCTTGGTAACGCAATAGTCTGGGGTCTCGGACTCAGCGGAGGTAACGTAATCGGTCCGCTGATAATTGGCGCGTTCTTAATTGCAGGGTATGGAGGACTAGGAGTTGCGTTCGAGTTTATGGCTGCGACCTTATTGATTTCCGCGGTCGGAGCGGTTTTCCTCCCTAAACTGAGAACATCTGCCTAGGCTTCCAGTTGTGCGACATCCTACGCCGTGTATTTTGTAGAGTTCGGCATAGTTCTACCGAACTCTAGGTCAGAAGTTCATTTTCGTTTAGCCTTAACGCCATGACAAGTGCTGGAGTCGGTTAATGATACCTTATATTTGCTTGTAGAGTGGGATCATCCAAAACCACAAACCGAAGTGGAGACTCACAATTCATGGAGAAGGATCGAATGCAAGAACACTACGTCCTCATAGGGTGCATCATCGGGAGCATCTTTGGTCTGTGGGTCGCGCAGTACATCTCAACACTTCCTAGTTGGCTAGGGACTCCAATATTGGCAAATTGCAGCAATCTAACCTACTGTAGCTTCATCATACCGGTTTCGATAGTTGCAGTCCTCATCATGATCTCGCTTATTCTTTGCGAAATTCTAATGGATCCTAGGAAGCAGCATTAATCCGTCATGCTGAAAACACGCGCGCTCTTGTTTACGGACCGACGGGAATGAACGAACATAAGTGTGTGCTGATAAAGTAATTTTTTCACTTCTGGTAATTGTTCGGCCTATATATAACCCGCCTTAGGCTGCGGCTCATCGGAATGTGTTGATGATCTCATCAGGATGCAAGAGGAGCACAGTGAGTAATGCTTGAGAGGCCACGACTGTTCGGTGATTTGGTAACACAAGTAATCCGTCAGAAGTTATGCACGTTTTGCGGGGCTTGCATGGCAGCTTGCCCTGTAAACGTGTTATGGCCTGCCGGTGAGGAACCTACCATCGTAGACAAATGCGCGCTCTGCGAAATATGCTACTATCAATGCCCAAGAGTGGATTTTTCGAGAGAGGACGTAGAAGCCTTCGTGTTCGGGCGCAGTAGACGACCTGATGAACCAATCGGAATCATCCGAGAGAGTTACACGGGTAGGGCTGTAGCATCGAACACCCAGGCTCATGGACAAGATGGGGGTGTGGTGACCGCTCTGCTTGCATATGCGCTCGACAGCAAAATGATAGACGCGGCAGTAGTTGCGGGAAAAGATTCAATGTGGCGCCCCAAACCAGCAGTCGCAACCAACTACGAACAGTTGGCCAATAATGCCGGTACAAAGTATACCCCGAGCGCAGCCCTATTGGGCGTCCGTTCCGCTCTATACGAATATGGGAAAAGCCGCGTGGGAATGGTTGGGACTCCATGCCAAGTCAAAGCAGCCAGAAGAATCCAGACATCGCCACTGGGCAACAGACGGTTGGCTCAGGCGATGAGATTAGTCATAGGTCTGTTTTGCATGGAAAGCTACGGCTACGAGAATCTCATGAGAACCTATCTCGCGGACAAAGGAGTCGATCTGTCCGCCGTGACGAAGGTTGGCATAAAGAAGGGATCCTTCATTGCGCTGGTTGGCGACACGGAGGTGCTGCACGTACCGTTAAAGGAGATTGACGATTTCGTACGACAAAGTTGTAGACAATGTGACGACTTCACAGCCGAATATGCAGATATTTCAGTAGGAGCAATAGGGAGTGCAAGCGGATATTCCACAATAATTGCGCGAACTGAGATTGGTCTCGAATTGGTCAAGCAAGCTGAAAAAGCTGGATACATCGAATTATGCGCACTCGCTCAAGAAAGCAAGGGTTTCCAGAAAGTACTGAGCATGGCGCAAGCAAAACGTTTGAGAAAAGCCGTGCAAAAACCGATAGGAGCGTCAAGCGAGCAATTCGCATCAAAGGACGAAAGCCACCAGACCACTCCTGAGTAATCGTATCGATAAATGCAACCTAGTTGGAATCATGCTGCATAGACTCCTTCCTCAACGACATACTTCTTTCGAGCTAGGTCCATGAGATTTCGTGTGAAGACAATTCCGTAGATTGCCACGACCATAGCGAAGAGTAACGAAACCCATGCTGCGTTTGCCACATTTCCATTGGCCATGTTAAGGCCGATATATTTCATCATTCCATCGCGAACTTCAAGCGAATGGGTGCCATCTATGTTAGGCCAGTATTCTCCAATCTCTATTCC
>Ga0326727_10002161_pt1 | contig 68923 bp, 55 predicted proteins | sample MB2enrmetagenome_FD_207643 | JGI IMG/M metagenome (GOLD analysis project Ga0326727, IMG submission 207643) | Lab enriched peat soil microbial communities from McLean, Ithaca, NY, United States - MB29MY | ecosystem: Environmental > Terrestrial > Soil > Wetlands > Peat | place: USA: New York...
ATGCCGTTCTCCCCGGGGTCTGTTTCATGTCTGCCAGCAACTCGCCCATCATCCTCGGTAATTCCGGGCTTTTCATACCGCAGAGGCGGCCCAGTGCGGGACGGACGAAACATTCAAACGTAACAAGAGCAGAAATAGGATTCCCCGGCAATCCGAAAACCAGTTTGTCCCCACGGCGGGCGAAAACGGTGGGCTTGCCCGGTTTGATTGCCACTTTGCTGAAAAGGATTTCCAGCCCAAGATCGTGGAAAACATCCTGTACAAAGTCGTACTCGCCCATTGAAACACCGCCGGTGATGATCAGAACGTCGCGTTCCAGGCCTGAGAGCATCTTGTGCCGCAACTCTTCTTTGTCGTCCCTGGCGATCCCGAGGTAATCGGCTTCAATCTCCATGTATCGCAGCTGACTGGCGAGGCAGTAAGCATTGGAGTTCCGGATCTGATCCGGCCGCGGGGGCTTATTGAACTCGACCAACTCATCGCCCGTTGCAACGATCGCGACGCTGGGCTTACGGTAAACCTGGACTTGGCTGTAGCCGAACGTGGCCATCACCGCGATTTCCGCAGGCCCGATACGGTGCCCCGAATCCAGAATGACCTCGCCGGCTCTGGCTTCCGACCCTCTTGGAGCAATGTTTTCGTGCGCTTTGACCGGTTTCGTAATCGTGACTTTCCGTCCGTCGCTGGAGAGATGGGACAGTTCCACCATCTGAACGGCGTTTGCCCCCTCCGGAACGGGAGCTCCCGTCATAATGGCGATGGCTTCGCCCGACTCCAGCTTTCCGGGCATACCTCCCCCGGCACGGCTTTCACCTACGACCCTGAGTTCGACCGGTGTGTTTTCGACGTCCGAAGCAAGCACGGCATAGCCGTCCAGGGCGGACCTGTAAAAGGGGGGGATATCACATGTGGCAACCAGATTTTCGGCCAGGATGCGGCCTAAAGCCGAATGGAATGGGATCTGTTCGACTTCTTTTTCAGGCAGGTTGGAAAGCAAAATTCCCAAGGCCTCTTCCACGCTGATCATAAGATATCCCGCTCCACCGTTTCAGCATGCAGGACACACGATGCAAGATGGAGGAAGGATCGACGTTTCCTGCATCCTGTATGTTCCATCTCTTATTATGCCTTTCCGGTTCCTTCGGAAGAACTAAACAGGGGTTCTTCCCCCTTGCTGAACTTGCGCAAACCTTCCGCAAACTCCTTCAGCCGCCGTTCGACAAGGTCGTTGATCGTTCCTTCCTCAAACACATTCCGTTCGTCCCGTTCTCCTGCGGGATAGCCGGTAAGTATTTCGATCCCTTCATCAACGGTGCTGACCGAGTAAACTCGGAACTGCCCAGCTGCGACAGCTTCAACCAAGTCCTGCCGCAGCATCAGGTTTCTCACATTCTGTACAGGGATCATTACACCCTGTTTCCCGGTCAATCCGCGGGCCTTGCATAAATCGAAGAATCCCTCGATTTTCTGGTTCACGCCGCCGATCGGCTGAATTTGGCCATTCTGATTGACCGACCCCGTCACGCCAATGCCCTGCTTAATGGGAATTCCCGACAGGCTTGACAGCAGCGCGTACAATTCTGTAGAAGATGCGCTGTCGCCGTCAATCCCTTCGTAGGACTGCTCGAAACACAGGCTGGCAGCCAGGGACAGCGGGCGTTCCTGGGCGTATTTTGCCCCGAGATAGCCGCTCAGGATCAGAACACCCTTTTCATAAATCCGGCCGCTCATCTTGGATTCCCGCTCGATATCGATGACACCGCTTTTCCCCACATAGGTCTTCGCCGTAATCCGGGACGGCCTGCCGAACCGGATATCGCCCAGGTCGAGAACCGCCAGCCCGTTCACCTGTCCGACCGCCTCGCCGTCTACGTCCACCAGGAGCGTCCCTTCTGTGATAAGGTTCCTTATCCTCTCCTCGATCAAACTGGAACGATAGCACTTTTCGTCAATCGCCCGCTGTATGTGTTCGGCGGAAACCACGTTCCGCTCCGCAGCGCGCGCCCAGTAACTCGCCTCGCGAATAATATCGGCAACATCGCTGAACCGGGCGGAGAGCTTTTCCTGATTGTCGACGAGCCACGCGCCGTACTCAACTACCTTTGCCACCCCCGACGGATCGAAATGGAGCAGGTTTTCATCCTGGCATCGGGAACCGATGAACGAGGCGTAATTATGGAAGCCTTGGGCATCCCTGGCCATCTCGGAGTCGAAATCCGCTTTGACTTTGAAGATCTTGCGAAAATCTTCGTCTGCGCTGTACAGCTGGTGATAGATGAACTGATGGCCGATCATGACGACCTTGACGTTCGCAGGCATCGGGCTTGGGCGCATCCCGACCACCGGCACCATCCCAAACTGCTCGGCCATGTCTTCGATCCTAACCTCCTTGGTTTTCATGGTGCGCTTCAGCGTCTCCCAGACACCCGGGTTCAGGAGAATGTCATGGGCGTTGACGACGAGAAATCCCCCATTGGCTTTGGCATAAGAACCGGCGCGGATCAGTTTGAAATCAGCCGAAAGCGTGCCGAACTGCGCGCGCCGCTCGACGCGTCCAAACAAATTGGAGTAGGTGGGATTGGTTTCGATCACGACAGGGGCCCCGTTCAGCCCCGTATTATCGACGACGATGTTCACTCTGTATTTGAGAAAGGGATCTTCGGGCGGTTCGAGGCGAATCTGCGCGGCGGTCGCCGGTTCAGGTTTCGCGGAATTCTCGGTAAATTCCTCAAGGTGAGAGAGGATGTATTCCTCGACGTCATTTAAATAGGATATCACCGAGGGAAACCCGGAGTGCTGCTCGCGGATGGCTTCGACTCGGCCGCCCACCGCGTAAAGACCCATCCTCCGGTGCAATTCGTTGAGTTTATCTCGGCTGTCTTTGTTAAGATCCCGCACCTGACGCAGGAATGTCTGAATGTCCTGATCAAGTCCCGATCGTCGCAGTTCAATCTGAGCTCTGGCTTCGGCATCCAGTGCCTCGTACTGCTCGGCAGAAACACGTTTCCCGTCGACGACCGGTACGAGGGCGACTCCCATTTTGGTTATTTCGACGTCAAAGCCTTGAGCCTGCGCCCTTGCCGAAAGCTGGCTCAGGAGTAATTGCTGCATAGCCTGATTTTCACGCAAAAGGTTGTTGACGCTCTCCTCGTATTCTTTCGATTCGAAAGCCTTGGGTATTTCGGTTTTCAGATGGCGGACAAACTCGTCCATTTCGGCTTTCAGCCCCTTTGCCCGGCCTGCCGGCAGATTCAGGATCGTGGGGGAATTGGAGTCCTGGAAATTGTGCACATAGCACCAGTCGTCCGGAGAGGGCATTGTTGCGGCGATTTCCTCAAGGAAAGTCTTGATGACCGTTGTTTTGCCCGTTCCAGTCAAGCCGCTGACATAGATGTTGTACCCCGGGGATGTTATATCGAGCCCGAAGCGGATAGCGCGAGTGGGACGCTCCTGCTCTATGATGCCCCTTAGCGGCGGCAACTCGGCAGTCGTCTGAAATGAGAAAACGGAAGGATCACAGGTCCAGCGCAGGTCTTCCGGAGCCAGTTCATGTTTGTTTTCTTTCATTCTCCATCCCTCGGACGTTAGCCGCTCAGGGTCGCCAAGCGGTAAACGTTATTACTGACAACGCCTCACCTCTTGTAGCCGATTTTCCGTAAAAACTCCCTCCTGGCTTTGGCATCCGCTTCAGTCTCCACCCCTTTAGGAGAGAACCCGTCGATGACCCCCAATATGCCTCTCCCCTGGCCGGTTTCGACCATAATCACTTCCACCGGATTCGCGGTGGCGCAAAAAACGGTGCAGACCTCGGAGCACGCCTTGACGGCGTTCAGCACGTTGATCGGAAACGCATCTCTGAGCAGGATGATGAATGTGTGCCCTGCGCCCATGCTGATGGCGTTCTCGGCGGCTGTCCTTTTCAGCTCCTCATCATTTCCATCCACACGGATCAGGCACGGTCCCGAGGCCTCACAGAACGCAACTCCGAATTTGGAGTGCGGACACCCGGTGGTGATCACTTCGTAGAGGTCCTCTACTGTTTTTATGAAGTGACTATGGCCGACGATGATATTGCTGTTGTCGGGGATACTGAGAGAAATGCTTTTTAGCTCCATTCTTCGCCTCGGATCCGATGTTCCATGCAGCATGCAAGATTCAGGATGCAGGCTGAAAAAAGAGACCCACCGTTATCCTGTGTCCTTCATCTTGTATCTTGCATCTAACCGGTGACAGTTGCTCGCAAAAGTCACATCAACTATAATCTTCGCACGGCTGGAAGTGCCGGCGGGGATTGTAACACAGATGCTTTCCAAGATGCCCCGGCAAGTAGCGTTTACAGGCGCTGACGGCCGGGGTGCCCTCACTTTCAACGTGATCAAGCAGGGGTGACTCATGTGCGGGATTGTCGGGTATGTAGGATCCAAGTCGGTGGTTCCGGTAATTATTGAAGGGTTGAAGAAACTCGAGTACAGGGGCTACGACTCCGCTGGAATTGCCGTGGTGCGAAATCGTCAGGTTCAAGTTCGAAGAGCGCCGGGGAAGCTGGTAAATCTGGTTCGTTCGCTCGATTTGGAACCGCTGGCCGGAGATTATGGAATCGGGCATACTCGGTGGGCGACTCACGGCCGCCCCACCGAAGAGAATGCTCATCCTCACCGGGACTGCACCGGGAAAGTAGTTGTCGTGCATAACGGCATTATCGAAAACTACCTCGATCTGAAAACCAGGCTGCAAAAAAACAATCACCGGTTCGTCACGGAAACCGATACTGAGGTCATTGCCCATCTCGTGGAATCACTGCTTCCCGGCAAAACCTTCCCCGAGGCCGTGGGTGCCGCACTGGAGCAACTGCGTGGCAGCTTTGCCGTGTGCCTGATTTCCGCCGATTGTCCGAACACAATCATCGCCGCGCGAAATGGCCCTCCTCTTATCGTCGGTGTGGCTGAAGGCGAGTTGCTCGTAGCTTCCGACGTTCCCGCCCTCCTGGAACATACCCGTACGATGTATTTCATGCGGGACGGCGAAATGGCCGTCTTATCTCCTGAAGGGATTGCCTTGCAGGACTTTCAGGGAAAAGAGATCCGCTTTACACCGCAGGAAGTCCAGTGGAGCCCGGAAATGGCGGAGAAGGGCGGATTCCCCCATTTCATGCTCAAGGAGATCTATGAACAGCCCCGGAGTATTCAGGAGGCCCTCGCCGGCCGTATCTCGCTGGAAAAGGGGGAGGTGATCCTGGAAGAAGCCAGGATTCCCGAAGAGGTGCTGGCAAAAATTCAACGTGTTCACATCGTTGCCTGTGGAACCTCCTGGCACGCGGCGCTGGTCGGCAAATTCCTGATTGAGGACCTCGCTCGAATTCCCGTCGAGATCGACTACGGATCGGAATTCCGCTACCGGGACCCGCTGGTCGATCGCAACACTCTTGTAGTCGCCATCAGCCAATCCGGCGAAACCGCCGATACTCTGGCGGCGGTTCGGGAAGCCAAGGCAAAAAAAGCCCGGGTTCTCTCCATATGCAATGTCGTCGGAAGCATGCTCTCCAGAGAAAGCGAAGGGAACCTATATATCCGGAGCGGTCCGGAGATCGGGGTGGCATCGACGAAAGCCTTCACCTGCCAGTTGGCTGTGCTCGTTATGCTCGCAATCGACTTAGGCCAAATCCATAAGAAGCTTCAACCAGGACAGGCGGCCTCCCTGCTTACCGGCCTGACGCGGTTGCCTGAATGTATTCAGCGGCTTCTGGATCAAAGCGCTTCCTACGAAGAAATCGCCAGGGTGATGTACCCGCATAATAACGCCCTCTACCTCGGACGCGGCATCCACTATCCGATTGCGCTTGAAGGGGCGCTCAAACTGAAGGAAATTTCCTACATTCACGCCGAGGGTTACCCGGCCGGAGAGATGAAACACGGGCCGAACGCCCTGATTGATCGGAACCTTCCTGTCGTCACGCTGGCAGCCAGAGATTCTCAAAATGACAGGTCCGTGCTGCGTTACGAAAAGATGCTGAGCAACATCGAAGAGGTGCGGGCGCGCGAAGGAATTATCATCGCATTGGCCAGCGAAGACGATGATCAGATATCGGAAATCACCGGACACGTCATCCGCATACCGGAGACCTCTGACTATCTGCTCCCCATCCTGATGATTGTCCCGCTCCAACTGCTGGCTTATCACATCGCCATACTGCGCGGCTGCGACGTCGATCAGCCCCGGAATTTGGCCAAGAGTGTGACCGTCGAGTAAGACCCGCCAATCAACCGCCTATCTTCGCGGTTGATTATTTTTTCGAACGGAGATGAAAACATTCCCGGCCAAGCTGCGTTCGTAAGAGACAGCTTTCGCGGAAATAGGTTCCGCATTGCAGGCATAATTTGCCAGGCTGGGCACTGAAGTTCTCAATAGCAATACGGGCGGTCAAACAATCGAGCAATGCGGAAACCTGGCGCAACTCAGCCGGGACGGACATGCTGAAAATCTCCTTCAGCTTCCTCTCGCGCGCGGTTTCATATCCGGAGAGAAGCTTCCGGCTCGCACCCGTCAGCGAAAGCCAGATTTCTCGCCGGTCCGATTTGCCAGGACTGCGCTCGAGGTACGTCTTCCGGACCAATTTGTCGACGGCTTTGCTGGCCGCCGCCTTGCTGACTTTCAGGAAGGCGGCAGCATCGCCGACCGTTAAGGATCCGTTGAGGCCGACCAGCCTGAGCAGTTTCAGTTGCGAAATGCTCAGCTGGCCGTAGGATTCATCCCGTAAAAGATCTTCTTCCAATACCGCATTCGCGGCTGCGGCAAAAACGTGCGCGGCTCCGAGGAAGTCGTTGACCAACTCTGGAGTGTTCTTCTCGCCTGCTGCAATATCCCTCGGGTTCTTCCCCTGCATATTTTTTATCTGTTAGTGGGGCACTTGACCCACAAGCGTGGTTTATTTAACCAAATTTAATATATTGCCCTCCGCCTCCTTTCACAAGGAGAAAATTTTTCGAGAAATTTATAGGTTTAAGTTACTGCATAAGAGAAACTTATATTTTTATCCTCTAATCCTCGCATGTCTGGAAACCCATGTGCATGTAATCTAAACTCGGATAGAAAAGTTACGCTGTGATTTATAGCTAAAAAGGTCGTAGGCTGAAGCGCGAAAAGCTTAACCAAAGCCGAAAACCAGGAAAGTGGGATGTTTGTCCCCTAAGTGTCTTATCCACTCAATCTGGATTTAGGATGAAGGTGAAAACCCCGACGACCGGGACGGTTCCCGGCTGTGCGGGTTGGGAACCGGAGGCCCCTCATGACTGGCTCACAACAGACCGTGATTTACGAACAAGCCATGGATCTGAATTTCCTCGACGAGGTCTATCGCATTCCCGGCGGAGAAAAGATCAAGGACTGCATTCAGTGTGGAACCTGCAGCGGGTCCTGCCCGGTATCCTGGGCAATGGAACAGCCGCCCCGCCAGATATTTGCCATGGTCCGGGCGGGGATGCGCGACAAGGTTTTGGATAGCACTACGATCTGGACTTGTGCTTCCTGCTATCAGTGCATGCACCGATGCCCGCAGGAGATCAAGATCACAGACATCATGTACATGCTAAAAAGAATGGCAATGCGGGAAAATCGGCAGCGAAGCAAAAATGCCGCAGCTCTTTCGAGAGCATTTTTTGAGATCGTCAACAAAAAGGGCCGCAATCATGAGACTTCACTGATGTTTAAGGTCGTGATGGGCACAGATCCTCTGGGCGGACTATCCCTGGCGCCCGTCGGGTGGGGATTGATAAGTCACAACCGCCTCCCGTTGCTCGGGAAAAGGGTTCGTGACATTGCGGGCCTCCGCAAAATCGTGGCGAAAGCCCAAGAATTGGGAGGTGAATAATGCGTTACGCCTATTACCCGGGATGTTCTCTGGAGGCGACGGGACGACCTTATCAGGATTCCGTTACCGGGGTTGCCAAAGCGCTGGATATAGAATTGGTGGAACTGGAAGACTGGAACTGCTGCGGTGCTACGGCCTACATGAGCGTTAACGAAGTCCTCTCGTTCAGCCTGAGCGCTCGCAACCTTTGCCAAGCCAAGAAAATAGGGGATACGCTGGTCACCGCCTGCAGCGCCTGCTATACGAATCTCCGGAAAACGGAAGCCTATTTGACTGATTTTCCCGAGATTAAAAGCAAGGTGGACGCTTCTCTCGCGGAAGCGGGCATTCGCTATGACGGCGGGATCGCGACAAAACACTTCCTTCAAACGGTCGTGGAAGATGTCGGACTCGAGAAGATTAAGTCGCATGTAAAGAAGCCTCTCACCGGGTTGCTCGTGGCGCCCTATTATGGCTGCCAGATCGCCAGGCCCTACGGCATCGAAGATAATGCCGATAACCCCACTATGATGGATAAACTGCTGACCACGCTCGGGGCAACGCCGATTCCCTATCCAATGAAGACGGTCTGCTGTGGCGGTTCTCTGATGGGAATACAAAAGGACGTTGCCCTTCGTCTCTGCCGCAACATACTTCTATGCGCCCAGCAATACGGCGCGCAATGCGTTGCGGTCACCTGCCCGCTGTGTCAAATGAACCTGGATGCATTTCAATCGTCCATTAACAAAGCCTATGGAACGAACTTCAATCTTCCAGTCGTGTATTTCACCCAACTGATGGGCGTTGCGTTTGGAATGGATTCGAAAGGCCTGGGTTTGAATCAATGCATCGTCCCGGCGACGAAAGTCACGGCCCAATATGCATAAGGAGATCGCATGAGTACCAAGATTGGCGTCTATGTGTGCCACTGCGGAACCAATATCTCCGGCAAAGTGGATGTCGAACAGGTTACGACGTTTGCCAGGACTCTGCCGGATGTGGCGATTGCCCGGAACAACAAGTTCATGTGTTCCGATCCCGGTCAGATCATGATTGAAGATGATATCAAGAACCTGGGACTCGAACGGATCGTCGTTGCTTCATGTTCCCCTCTGATGCACGAACCCACCTTCCGGGGAGCCTGCGAGCGAGCGAACGTGAATCGCTACATGTTCGAAATGGCGAATATCCGGGAGCATTGTTCCTGGGTCACGGTAGATCCCAATGCGGCGACCGACAAAGCCAAGGCGCTGGTTGCCGGGGCGGTGGCCAAAGCAAGAAACCTGGTCGCCTTGCCGCACAAAACCGTGCCCGTGAACCCGGCGGCGCTCGTAGTTGGAGCGGGAATCGCGGGGATCCAGGCGGCTCTCGACATAGCGGATTCGGGACGAACCGTGTACCTGGTCGAGAAGCAGCCTTCCATCGGCGGGCACATGGCCACTTTCGACAAGACTTTCCCGACACTCGACTGCGCAGCCTGCATCCTGACGCCCAAAATGGTCCAGATCGGGAAACATCCCAACATCAAATTAATGCCCTCAAGCGAAGTGGACGAGGTCAAGGGCTTCGTCGGGAACTTCAATGTGAAGATCCGGCACAAAGCGACCTATGTGGATCGCAGCAAGTGCTCCGGATGCGGAATGTGTTGGGAATCGTGCCCGGCCCGGAAGATCCCCGGCACGCGCGTAATCCGTAAGGGCAAGCTAGTCATTGGGCAGAGCAAAGGCGGGAACGGATTTCTGAAGAGCACTGCCCGGTAGAGAACGGCACCTATGGCAAGCATAACGAGTCTGAAGGCAATCACCATTGCGGATGTTCGCGATCTCCTCGGAGCGGTAGTACTGAACGGGGAGGACCTCTCGATCAAGGTGGAAGCCGTCGGCGCTGCAGACCTGCTCAGCGATGTGCTGGCGACCAGCAAGAGCGGCACGCTCCTTCTTACCGGTCTCATCAACGCACAGGTGATACGAACAGCAATTGTCGCGGATCTTTGCGGAGTGGTGTTCGTTCGCGGGAAGAAACCGGGAGAAGAGATTTTATCCCTGGCCCGGGAGTCAAAAATTCCGGTTCTCGGGACGCCGCTCAAAATGTTCGAGGCTGCCGGCCGCCTCTATATGGCGATATCAGGAAACCGATGATGGCCGAGGCATTTGAGAGCGTCTATCACGTGTTGGGAAAGGATTTCTCCAATGCCGGTAAAGTATCCACGTCGATCAAAGACACGCTCAAGCGCATGGGCATCAGCCCGTTGGTGGTGCGCCGCGTGGCTATCGTTTCGTATGAGGCGGAAATGAACCTGGTCATGTATGCCACGCGCGGGAAAGTGTCGCTCAGCGTCAGCCGGGACGCGGTCACGCTGAATGTTGACGACGAGGGACCCGGGATCCCGGATATCTCGCTCGCCATGCAGGAAGGCTATTCCACGGCCACCCCCGAAATGCGGGAAATGGGATTCGGCGCCGGAATGGGTTTGCCGAACATCAGGAAAAATGCTGATGAATTCGACATCAGCTCGCAAGTGGGCCGAGGCACGCGGCTGTTCATCCAGGTGAAACAGGCTTCCGCTGCTTGACAGGAATCATTATGAGAACCAGACGCAAGATACGGGATGCAGGCTATAGGATGCGGGATCTGCCGCACCCAATTCATCGTGCATCCTGCATCCTGCATCTTGCATCTATGGCATAGGCTGCAAAATGGCACAGTACCAGCATTCACTGCGTTTCGACGTCGACCGGTGCGACGGATGCATGTCGTGCATGCGGGCCTGCCCCACCGCCGCGGTCCGGGTGCGCAAGGGGCGCGCCATGAAGCTCGCCGACCGGTGTATTGACTGCGGCGAATGCATCCGAGTATGCCCGCGGGCCGCGATCGTGCCACTGACCGACCAGATGGCCGACCTTTCGAAATTTGAATGCAAGGTCGCGATCCCCTCCCCCGCTCTCTACGCCCAGTTCGACTCCGAAATTTTCCCAAGCATGATCTTTTCCGCTCTGAAACAGTGCGGGTTTGATTATGTCGAGAGCGCATCCCCCGCTTGCGACGCTGTAAGCATTGCCACAGAAATTTTCCTGAACGAGTATCGCGGGCAATATCCGCTGATCTCCTCTCTTTGCCCGACCGTTGTGCGGCTGTTGCAGGTCAAGTACCCGGAAATGGTGGATCAACTGCTGCCGGTGCTGGCGCCCAGAGAGGTCTCTGCGCGGGCTGCAAAAGCCCGGATCTCCAGGGAGACCGGACTGCCCCTGGAGAAAATCGGAGCGGTCTACATCACCCCCTGCCCTGCCAAGATAGTCTCAATCCTCGAGCATCCCGGGATGCAACGATCGAATCTCGACGCGGCGGTTTCGATCTGCGACCTTTTTCAAACCCTCGCCGCAGCTGTGTCGCGCGTCCAGGAAAGCGAGCACAGAATCGACGCCGTCGAATCGGCCTCCGGTCTGAGTTGGGCTTTTCTCGGCAGGTTTCCCAGATCGCTTCCCGCGGAAAACACACTGTCTGTCGCCGGACTGCCGAATGTCATCCGGATACTCGATGATGTCGAGAAGGGCCGCTTGCGCAAGTACCGCTACATCGAGGTCCATGCCTGCGCCGAAGGGTGTGTCGGAGGCTGCCTCACTGTCGAAAATCCTTACCTGGCGCGGGCAAAAGCCATCAAGCTCCAGCAAAGCCTGCCCGCCGGGTGTATTGTGGACCGCAGTGAAGTCGAGGTCTCCTATCGCAAAAAAGAATTTTTGATGGACGAGTACCTGGCGAGCCGCCCCTTGCGTCCGCTGGATGAGGATATTTCGAGGGCCATTCTAAAGATGAAAGAACGGGACCAGATCTTGTCGGATTTGCCCGGGATTGATTGCGGCGCGTGTGGCGCGCCATCCTGCCGCGCATTTGCCGAAGATATCGTGCTTGGGGAAGCGGACAAGGTTTCGTGCGTCTTTTTCTGGCACAAGGATCTGGAGGATCGGATCGAACAGCTTGCCAATCTTGTCAGGATGCAAAGACAATCGACCGGAGGACTCTCGTGAATATTGGCGAGGCGGCAAAAGAGATGGAGGGGACACTTGTAGCCGCATCGGGCGCAGCGGAACGAGAAATTCAGGGAGGTTATGCATCCGACCTCCTTTCGGATGTGATGGGGAACAGCCGCGAGGGGGATGTATGGGTCACGCTGCAGAAGCATGTGAATATCGTGGCGGTCGCCCAGCTGAACGGACTCGCGGGTATCGTGCTGGTGAACGGCCGGAAACCCGAACCGGATACGATCGCCCGAGCTGAGGAGCTGCGCATTCCCATCATTTCCACTTCCATGCAGGCCTTTGAAGCAATCGGGATTCTGTATTCGATGGGCATTCGCGGAAGGAGGCAGGTCTGAGGGTGTTTATGGTCGACACACACGTCCACACATGTTTGTCCCCCTGCGCCGAGCTGGACATGCATCCTGCCGCTCTGGTGGATGCCGCCGTTCACGCAGGGCTGGATTCCGTGGCAGTGTGCGACCACAATTCCGCGGAAAACGTGGGAGCCGTCCAGCGCGCGGGGATTTCTGCAGGTCTGTCGGTCATCCCGGGAATGGAGATTACAAGCGCCGAAGAAGTGCACGTTGTCGGGCTGCTCCCGGACTTGGAAGCTGCAATGGCACTCCAGTCCAAAATCTACAGAGCTCTCCCTGGCCGCAACGACGAAAACACCTTTGGGATGCAGGTCATCGCCAACGAGTTTGCCGAAGTGCTGGGTTTCAATGAGCACCTGCTTTCAGGCGCAACGACACTCGACGTGGACAGCGTGGTCACAGCCATTCATGACGTGGGCGGACTTGCCGTGGCCTCCCACGTGGACAGAGAGGGATTCGGGATCATCGGCCAACTGGGTTTCATCCCCCCCGGCCTGGCATTGGACGCGATTGAAGTTTCGCAGCGGACGTCGATGCCTCGCGCCCGGGCGAGTTTCGCACCGAATGGCGAATACCCCATCCTCTGCGCTTCGGATGCGCACGAACCGAAGGACGTCGCCCGGGCGGCAACCTACGTCTTCATGGAAGAGGCCACGCTTTCGGAGCTGAGGCGGGCTCTGGCCGGCGAAGGCGGCCGGACAATCCTTGGAGGAGGGAGGCCGATGGAAGATCTCGCGTTGCACATCCTCGACATAGCCCAGAACAGCCTGGAGGCTGGTGCCAGCGAAATCGAGATCGAAATCTGGGAAAATTTGAAGGAAAACCGGCTGAGCATCCAGGTTCGAGACAACGGGCACGGCATGGATTCCGAGACGGCGGCAAAGGTAACGGACCCGTTTTTTACCACCAGGACGACGCGCAAGATCGGATTGGGCTTGCCTTTGATGGCGGCCGCCTCCAAAGCCGCCGGGGGCGTATTGACCGTTGATTCCAAGCCGGGACAAGGCACGACCATTCTCGCCACCTTCGAGCACCGGCATATCGATAGGGCGCCTCTGGGCGATGTTGAGGCAACCCTCATGGTTCTCCTGGCCGGACACCCGGATAAGGACATTCTCTTCAGGCACCGGGTCGACGACCGCGTGTTCGAGTTGGACTCTCCTGATTTTCGCGCAGCCGACATTGATCTGGCGTCACCCATTGGTTTGACGATCTTGAGGGAGGCAATACGAAAGGGCGAATCCGGTTTGCGGATCGCATAGTAGGGGCGGCCGGGCGGCCGTCCGCGGAGGATACATATGGTGGATGTGACAAAAGTGAACCAAATCCTGGAACGGCACGGCTCCAAACGAGAGCGTATGATCGCCATACTGCTCGATTGTCAGGAGGAATTTTACTACCTTCCCCGCGAAGTGCTGGAGGCGGTCGCCGCGGGGGTGAAGATTCCTCTGACATCCGTTCTGTCGATTGCTACTTTCTTCAAAGCCTTCAGCCTGAAACCCATAGGACGCTACCCGATTCGCGTTTGCAACGGAACGGCCTGCAATATTAAAGGCGGACCTCTTCTGGTCGATGCCTTGGAACGCGATCTGAAGATCAAGACTGGAGAAACGACGAAGGACGAACTGTTCGGCCTGGACACTGTGAACTGCGTCGGTTGTTGCGGACTCGCCCCAGTCATCACCGTAGGTCAGGACGTACACGGTAAAGTGAAAATATCCTCCGTGCCTAAGATGGTGAGGGAATACCAGGCCAAAGCGCCGGCGGATTCAAAGGAGGCCACCAATGCCCAGACTGTCCATTGATGATTTGAAAAAGATTCGTGAGGACGCAAAAAGAACTCTGACTCTGCGGTCCGGCCAGGCGCGGGCCAAGGTGACCATCCACATGGGCACCTGCGGAATCTCCGCGGGCGCGCGGGAAATCATGGGCGCCCTGCTGAAGGAAATTGAGAAGCAGAAGGTCACCGATGTCATCGTCACAACTTCCGGTTGCGCCGGCTTGTGCAGCAGGGAACCGATGGCAACCGTCGAAATAACAGGCCAGCCCCCGGTGAAATATGTAGACCTGAAACCTGAAGTTATGGTTCGGGTGTTCAACGATCACGTTCTTGGGGGCAGGATTGTAACTGATTGCGCTCTTGCAAGCGGCTGTGAAACTACCGGCTAAACGGAGGTATTACTATCATGGCGTTCCGCACAAATGTGTTGGTCTGCGCAGGGACCGGATGCGTGTCCGGCAATTCATACGCAACAGCAACGGCCCTGGAGAATGAGATATTTAAAAAGGGCCTCGCGCAGGAGGTTCAGGTCATCAGGGCTGGCTGCCAGGGGTTCTGTGCTGAAGGACCCATTGTCATCGTGCAGCCGGACGGCGTCTTTTATTGCGGGGTTAAGGCCAAAGATGCTCCCGGCCTGGTAGAAGAACACCTCGTCAAAGGCAGGCCCGTCAAAAAGCTGATGTACACGCCCCCAACGGAAAAAGCACCCATTCCGGCTCTGAAGGAAATTCCCTTTTTCGCGAAGCAGAAGCTGGTGGTCCTCCGGAACCGCGGCGTCATCGATCCGGAAAAGATCGACGACTACATCGCGGTCGACGGCTACACGGCACTCGAGAAGGCTCTCTTCCAGATGACTCCCGAGCAGATCCTCTCGGAAATCAAGAGATCCGGTCTGCGAGGTCGAGGCGGCGGCGGATTCCCGGCCGGCGTGAAATGGGAAACTTGCCGTCACGCGGCACAGCACCGCGAGGTGGAACCTGTCCTGGTCTGTAATGCCGATGAAGGAGATCCCGGCGCATTCATGGACCGGAGCATCATTGAATGCGATCCGCATTCGGTGCTCGAAGGGATGATCATCGCCGCACGCGCCATCGGCTGCAAGGAAGGCTTCGTGTATATCCGGCGTGAATATCCTATTGCACGGGAGCGCCTTCTGAAAGCCATCGAACAGGCGCACGATTACGGCCTTCTCGGAAAAGATATTCTCGGCAGCGGGATGGACTTTGACATCGAGATTGTCCAGGGCGCCGGCGCATTCGTATGCGGCGAATCCACCGCTCTGATGGCTTCGCTGGAAGGAAACGTTGGAGAGCCCAGGGCCAAGTACATCCACACAGTTGAATATGGATACAAGAACCGCCCAACCAACCTCAACAATGTGGAAACCTGGGCCAACGTCCCGCTGATCATCAACCGCGGGGCGCAGTGGTTCAGTTCAATGGGAACCGGCAACGTCTCCGAGAACCCATGGAACGGGAGCAGCGGAACCAAGGTTTTCTCGCTGGTCGGAAAGATCAACAACACCGGTCTGATCGAAGTTCCGATGGGAATTTCTCTCCGTGAGATTATTTTCGACATCGGAGGAGGCATTCCCGACAAACGGAAGTTCAAGGCCGTGCAGACGGGCGGCCCCTCGGGAGGTTGCCTCCCCGAATCCCACCTCGACATGCCGGTCGATTTCGACAGTCTGACGGAAGCGGGATCGATGATGGGTTCGGGCGGGATGATTGTGATGGATGATCAGACCTGTATGGTCGATGTCGCCCGATATTTCATATCCTTCCTGACCGAGGAATCATGCGGCAAGTGCACCCCCTGCCGCGAGGGACTCCGGACTTCATTGGACGTCCTCAATAGAATCACACAGGGAAAAGGGTCACCGGCCGACATTGAACAGCTTCAGGAAATCGCCGAGGTGATGCAGGACTGCTGCCTCTGCGCCCTTGGCACTTCTGCCCCGAACCCCGTCCTATCAACCCTGCGCTACTTCAAGGCGGAGTACGACGCCCATATTAAGGATCATCAGTGTCCGGGCGGCGTTTGCAAGGAACTGATCGAATACACCATCGACCCGGAAAAGTGCACTGGCTGTGGTGTGTGCGCAAACGTTAAGACCGGTTGCTCCGTTCAAGCCATCGCCGGCGAAAAAAAGAAACCGCATACGCTGGACAAGTCCAAGTGCGTCAAGTGCGGCGCATGCATCGAGGCCTGTAAATTTGAGGCAATCCGGAAGGTTCCCAGGAGCTATGCAGCATGAAAACTATAAAAGTTAAAATCGACGGCATTGAAACCGAAGCTGAAGACAGGACGCCGATTCTCAACATTGCGCAGAAGCTCGGAATAAAAATCCCGACCTTGTGCCATCACCCGCTTCTGGAACCTTACGGCGTGTGCCGCATTTGCACCGTTGAGGTCCGATCGGGCAAACGCGTCCGCATGGTGACCGCGTGCAACTATCCCGCGACCAATGGAATCGAAATTCTGACGAATTCCCCCCGCGTTAAGCGCGACCGGAAGCTCATTCTCGAATGGATGATGGCGCGTTGCGGTCACGTCAGGGTCATCGAGGACCTCGCGGCGGAATACGGGATTACTGAACCCAGGTTCGGCCGCGGCGACGACGACTGCATCCTGTGCGGATTGTGCGTCCGCGTCTGCTCCGACGTTGTCGGCGCCAATGTGCTCGGATTCTTTAACCGCGGAGCCACACGGGAAGTCTCGACCGTGTACGGCGAAACTTCAGAAAAGTGCATCGCCTGCGGCGCCTGCGCCTATGTCTGCCCGACGGGGGCGATCCAGATCCAGGACGACTCGGCGCTGGTGCGCGACGCCCTCCCGCTCGGTCCGCTGACGCCCATCTATATCCCGTTCATGCAGGCCGTGCCGCATCAGCCGGTCATCGATCACGAATCCTGCATTCACTTCCAAACAGGCGGCTGCAAGGTCTGCGAGAAGGTCTGCGAGCAGAAAGCGATCAACCATGCCCAGGAGGACGCGATTGAAGAAATTGAGGTCGGCGCCGTCATTCTCTCGACGGGATTCAAGCAGTTCGATGCGAAGGAAATCCCGGAATATGGCTACGGCACCTACAAGAATGTCCTGACCGGCCTTGATTTCGAAAAAATGAACAGCGCCTCGGGTCCGACCGGCGGCGCGATTCAGATGAGCAACGGGCAGGCCCCGAAAAGCGTCGGCATCATTCACTGCGTGGGAAGCCGGGACGCGCGGCATAACAAGTATTGTTCCCGCGTCTGCTGCATGTATGCCCTGAAATTCGCTCACCTGATCAAAGAGAAGACCGGGGCGGACGTTTACAACTTCTATATCGACATGCGCTGCTTCGGGAAAGGGTATGAGGAATTCTATCATCGCCTGCTCGAAGAAGAAGTCCGCTTCATTCGGGGCCGGGCGGCGGCGATCACCGATTTCCCGTTCAACGAGCAGGAGGTCGGCAAGCTGATTGTGCGCGTGGAAGACACGCTGATCGGCCAGGTGCGCCGGATCCCTGTGGACATGGTGATTCTGGCGAACGGCCTGGAACCGTCGGAAGACGCCAAGCACATCGCGCATACCTTCAATATCAGCTGCGGCGACGCTTCTTTCTTCACGGAACGGCATCCGAAGCTTGCTCCCGTATCCACGGCGACCGATGGAATCTACATCGCCGGCACCTGCCAGGGTCCCAAAGACATTCCGGACACGGTTGCACAAGCCGGAGCGGCGGCCTCTGCTGTGCAGGCCCTGATCGCCAAGGGTGAGATTGAGGTCGAATCCGCCACCAGCATCGTGGATGCGGAAAAATGCGCGGGCTGCCGCATCTGCAACACGTTGTGCTCTCTGTCGGCTATCAGCTTTGACGAGGAGAAAAAAGTCACGGTCATTAACGACGTGCTGTGCAAAGGATGCGGAACGTGCGCGGCTGCGTGCCCCAGTTCCGCGATCATCGCAAGGCACTTCACCGATGAGCAGTTGTTCTCCGAAATAGAAGGAGTGCTGTATGACGTTCGAGCCTAAGATCCTTGGAATTCTGTGCAACTGGTGTTCCTACACGGGAGCGGATTTGGCAGGCACATCACGCATCAAATATTCTCCGAATGTACGGGTGGTGCGAGTCATGTGTTCCGGCAGAGTCGACCCCACCTTCATCCTGAAGGCTTTTGCCGACGGCGCGGACGGCGTTCTGGTCGCGGGCTGCCACCCCGGCGATTGTCACTATATAGAGGGGAATTACAAGACGATCCGCCGCGTGGCCTTGCTGAAGCGTATGCTGTCCGACTACGGCATCGAACCGGAGCGGTTCCGGCTGGAGTGGGTGTCGGCCGGAGAAGGCGATCGCTGGGCTCAGGTCGTCAACAAGATCACCGAAGATGTGAGGAAATTGGGCCCGGCGAAGATCAAGAGATTCGGGGCTTCGAGTCCTCGTTTCCTGGATCGCCAGGACTCCAAGGCTCAAGGTCCCAAGACAGCATAAACACTCGATATTTAATCGGAGGCACGGATGGCAAAACTTAAGCTGGCATCATATTGGGCGGCGGCCTGCGGAGGATGCGATGTCGCCATCCTCGATGTACATGAGAAAATCCTCGACATTGCTGCAGCCGCGGATATCATCTTCTGGCCGATTGCGCTGGATTTCAAGTACGCGGACGTCGAGGCAATGCCGGACGGCAATATTGATGTGACCCTTTTCCACGGCGCGGTCCGCAACTCGGAAAACGAACACCTGGCAAAGCTGCTGAGGGCCAAGTCGAAGGTTATGGTGGCTTTCGGGTCCTGCGCCCATATGGGAGGGATCCCCGGTCTGGCAAACCTGTTCACGCGCGAAGAGATCTTCAAGCGCGTCTACCAGGAAACTCCATCGACTGTGAATCCCGAAAAGATCGAGCCGCAGCCAAAGCTTACGGTCCCCGAAGGGGACATCACTATCCCGGAGATGTACGATACGGTCAAGACCTTGAACCAGGTCGTGGATGTCGACTACTACGTTCCCGGGTGCCCCCCGACGCCCAAGCAGATCTGGAACGTCGTTCAGGTGATCGTGAGCGGGCAGCTTCCACCCAAGGGCGCCGTGGTTGGAGCCTCCGAGAAGACGCAATGCGACGAGTGCACGCGCAAAAAGCAGGAAAAGAAAATAACCCGCTTCAAGAGAATCGCAACGGCCCAGCCGGACCCTGAATCCTGTTTCCTCGAACAGGGCTTTTTGTGCATGGGGCCGGTGACCAGAGGCGGCTGCGAGACTCGTTGCCAGCTTTCCGGTGTGGGTTGCCGTGGCTGCTACGGACCTCCTCCCAACGTGTTGGACCAGGGGGCCAAGGCTCTATCCGCCATCGCCTCCATTATCGAGGCCAAAGAAGAGGCCGAGGTGCAAAAAATAATCGACGACATTCCCGATCCCCTTCGGAGTTTCAACCGGTTCGGGATTCCTATGTCGCTCATTACAAGGAAGGTGATATGAAACGCATTTCAATTGATCCCATTACAAGGCTTGAAGGGCATGGAAAGATAGACATCTTTCTCGCAGATGACGGGAGCGTGGCGAACTGCTACTTCCAGGTTCCCGAATTGCGAGGCTTCGAGAAGTTCGTGGAAGGGATGCCCATCGAGGAGATACCGCGCGTGGTTTCGCGGATCTGCGGGGTCTGACCATGCGTACACCACCTGGCCTCGGGTAAGGCCGCAGATGCCGTGTATAAGGTTGATCCGCCTCCGGCGGCAAAAAAGCTCCGTGAACTGTATAATTCCGCCGCTTACGTTCACAGTCACATCGCGCATTTTTACGCCCTCGCGGCTCCGGACTTTGTCATAGGACCGGAGGCCGACCCGGCGAAGCGCAACATCCTGGGTATCGTCGAAAAAGTGGGTATACCCATAGCGGGAGAAGTTCTGAAGCACCGCGCCATCGCCCAGGATATACAGATCATGGTCGGCGGCAGGTCGACGCACCCGGTGTGGACGCTTCCCGGAGGCGTTTCCAAGGGAATCACGGAGGAGCAACGGAAGGACATTGTCGAGAAGGCAAAGTCCTGCGTCGAATTCGCCAAGTTCTCGCTGAAGCTCTTTGAAGATATCGTGCTCGGAAACAAAGCCTATCTGGACGTCATCCTTTCCGACACGTTTGAAATGAACAGCTATTGGATCGGGACTGTCGACGAGAAAAACCACGTGAACTTCTACCACGGGGACCATCGAGTGGTGGATCAAAACGGAAAAGAGGTATTCCGGTATAAGGACCATGAATACCTCGACTACATTTCCGAGCGCGTCGAAAAACACACCTACCTCAAGTTCCCATTCCTGAAGAAAATCGGATGGAAAGGCTTCGTTGACGGCCCCGAATCGGGTGTGTACATGGCAACGCCCCTTTCCAGGCTGAATGCCGCTGACGGGATGGCTACCCCGCTAGCACAGGCAGAGTACGAAAAAATGTACAGCACCCTGGGCGGTAAGCCTGTCAAAAAGCTCCTGGCCACGCACTGGGCGAGGCTGATTGAACTGATGTATTCGGCGGAAAGACTCCTTGAGCTGGCCCAGGATCCCGAGGTGACTTCACCCAACATCAGGACTCTCCCCACCGCGATCCCTGAAGAAGGAGTGGGGATTGTGGAAGCGATGCGCGGGATTCTCACGCATCATTATCAGACCGATAAACACGGGCTCGTCACCAAGGCCAACCTGATCGTGGGTACAACCAACAATAACGCTCCCATTTCGATGTCCATCAAGCGCGCTGCTCAGAAACTCATTCAACCGGGCAAGGAGATCGGGCAGGGCCTGCTAAATATGGTCGAGATGGCATTCCGGCTTTATGATCCGTGCTTCTCGTGCGCGACACATTCTTTGCCGGGAGAAATGCCCCTCATTGTGGAAGTAAAAGATCCGGAGGGCAATGTTATTCATCGTGAGGGACGTTAGCGCGAAATTGCGAATTGTGGATTGCGGATTCGAGAATGCGATCGAGCTTCTCAATCAGCAATCTGCGATCCGAAATCTGCAATTCAAGAGGATCAGTATTCGCATTGAAGACGCGGATTGTGGGGTTGGGAAACTCGATACTCACAGACGACGGCGTCGGGATTTATGCCGCCCGGGAGGTAGGCCGCCGTTTGGCGGAAACCGGCATTGCGGATGTCGATATCGTAGAATCCGAAGTCGCCGGCTTTGCCCTCATGGAGTTGATGGCGGGCTGGGAAAAAATCATTTTGCTGGATTCCATTCAATTTGAAGGGCTGGAACCAGGCACCGTGATCCGAATCGAACCGGAGGATCTTCACACATCGCTCCGGATCCGTTCTGTCCACGACATCGATTTGCCTACCGCGCTGGAACTGGGGCGCCGGATGGGGCTTGACATGCCTGCCCGGCTCACGATTTTCGGCATACAGGCTCAAGACGCCCTCACGTTGGGCGAATCCTTGACGGAAGCTGCGCAACGCGGATTGAAAGAAGCGGTCGAACTCGTCCTTCAGGAGATTCGAAATTCGTGATTCGAGATTCAGGCTGAAGGCAATCTCAAGTCTCGAATCCCGAATCACGAATCCACTATGGCCTCCGGCGAAATCACAATCCGATCCAGCATCAAAGCGCGTCTGATCAAGAGCTTTACCGTAGCCATCCTGATCCCTTCCCTTGTGATCGCGGTCGTCGGCGTGCTCATGATTCGTGAGCAGATCTATGAGCAGGCGCAGGCCCGCGTCACATCCGATCTCGAATCAGCCAAGGAAATCTATCAGAACTACCTCGAAGGGCTGAAAGACTCTCTTCGCATCCACGCAACCCAGATGATCGTTTACGGAGCTTTGGAGAGAAGAGACCCGACAGGACTGGTCGCTGAAATGGAGAGAATCCGCAAAGCGGAGCGGCTGGATATCCTGACGTTGACGGACGAGAAGGGAAAAGTTTTTTATCGAACCTGCAATCCCTCGATTGTCGGAGAGGATCAAAGCAGCGATCCGTTCATTCAATACGTGCTGCAGAAGAGGGCTCCGGTATCAAGCGCCGACATCGTGCAGCGGGAAGAACTCCTGAAGGACTCAAATCAGTTGGCCATCCAGGCTTCCATGGAAATCACCCAGACGCCGATGGCGGGTCCTTCGGTCAAAACGCAGGTCGTTTCAGGAATGATGCTGAAGGGCGCCGCTCCAGTCTTTACCGCCGCCGGACGGTTTGTGGGCGTGCTGATCGGCGGAATACTGATCAACCGGAACTATGAAATTGTGGACAAGATCCGGACGACCGTGTTCAAGGGAGAATCCTATAGAGGACAGCAGGTGGGAACCGCAACGATTTTCCAGGATGACGTGCGCATCTCCACGAATGTCCGGAATGTGGATGCGACCCGCGCCATCGGAACCATGGTGTCGGCTGAAGTGGCAGAAGCGGTCCTCAAACGAGGGGGTACCTGGCGCAGCAGGGCTTGGGTGGTCAACGACTGGCACATCTCCGCCTACACCCCGATCCGCAATCTGCAGGGGAGCATCATCGGGATGCTCTATGTCGGCACTCTCGAACGACCCTACAACGACATCCTGTGGCGAAATCTGTACTTCTTTTTGGGGATCACACTTCTGGCCATGGGTTTGATCAGCATCGTGGCGATGACCGTCGCGAACAAGATCTCCCGGCCAATCCGTGCCATGGCGGATGCAGCTCAAAAAATCACGGAGGGGGACTATTCCCAGAAGGTCGAAGTCTCTTCGGACACCGAAATCGGGTTCCTGGCCAGCAATTTCAACACCATGGTAGCAGAGCTCGTGCGCGCACACCAGGAGTTGAAAGAATGGGCCGAAACACTGGAACGAAAGGTCGAACAGCGGACAACCGAACTGAAGGCGATGCAGGCCCACCTCGTTCAATCGGAAAAGCTGGCGGGCGTCGGGAAGCTGGCGGCCGGCGTGGCACACGAGATCAATAATCCGCTCACCTGCGTGCTCACAAACAGCAGCCTCCTTCTTGGAGACCTGCCGCCCGACGATCCCCGGCGTGAGGATCTCCAGACAATTGTCGATGAAACACTGCGCTGTCGAAAAATCGTAAAAGGGCTCCTGGATTTTGCCCGCCAGACCAAACCACAGAAACAAAAGCTGGATCTCAACACCGTGGTGGAGGACGTGCTGTCCCTTGTAAGGAATCAGGCTTCCTTCCAGAACATAACCATCCGAAACGAAACGGATTCAAACATACCGCCGGTATTGGCGGATTCAGACCAGATGCGCCAGGTCGTGTTGAACATCATTCTGAATGCAGCCGATGCCATGCCGCAAGGCGGAGCGCTCCGTATTTGCTCTCGTTTTGAATCCAAATCCAGCCAGGTCATATTGCGCATTTCGGACACCGGACCGGGAATACCGATCGAGATCCAGGACAAGCTGTTTGAGCCTTTTTTCACGACAAAAAAAACCGGAACAGGATTGGGGCTTGCCATCGCCTACGGGATCATGGAACGTCACAAAGGCGCGCTCAAGGTGGAGAGTTCGCCCGGTCACGGCACTACCGTCGTCGTGATCCTTTCCACGGACGCCAGAACGATTGAGGAATAGAATGGATTCGCCCAAAGCACTGATCGTCGACGACGAACCCACCATCTGCAGGGCTTGTGAAAAAATCCTGTCCCGTGAGGGGTATTCGGTGAAGGTTGCCTATTCAGGCAAACAAGCCCTCACGATCCTTGAACAGGAGTCCTTCGATATTCTCTTCACCGATTTGAAAATGGCTGAAATGGGGGGGATGGAGCTGCTTGAAACGCTGCGTTCGCGTTTCCCCGACCTGGTCCCCGTGGTCATCACCGGGTACGCAACCATTGCCTCTGCCGTCGAAACGATGAAACTGGGCGCCTTTGATTACCTGCCCAAGCCGTTCACTCCGGATGAGATGACTGCGGTGGCAAAAAAAGCCTGGGAAAAAAGGCAGACTATCATGGAAACCCGGGCGCTCGCGAAGGGAGAAATGCCTCCCTCTTTCTGCGGCATTGTCGGAAAGAGCCCGAAAATCCACGAGATTTTCCGGATGATCCGCAAAGTCGCACCCACTTCCAGCACGGTTCTGATCGTGGGCGAGACCGGCACGGGCAAAGAGCTGGTTGCCCACGCGATCCACACTTTGAGCCCCAGAAGCGAACACCGGTTCTGTGCCGTCGATTGCGGAACTCTTTCGGTTGAACTCCTCGAGAGCGAATTGTTTGGCCACGTCAAGGGCGCGTTCACCGGAGCGGTTGCGAACAAGCAGGGGATTTTCGAGGCTGCAGATCAGGGCACGGTTTTTCTGGATGAAATTTGCAACATCAATCTTGAAATTCAGGGCAAACTGCTGCGCTTCATCCAGGAACGGGAGTTTCTGCCCGTAGGCGGCACTGAAACCAAACACGTCGATATTCGCCTCGTCTTCGCTACGAACCGTGATCTCGAAAAAATGGTTGCCGAGGGGACCTTCCGTGAAGATCTGTACTATCGCCTGTACGTTTATCCCATCCAACTCCCCCCCTTAAGAGATAGGCGCGAGGACATATCGGTGCTGGCATTTCACCTCCTCTCAAAGATGCAGGTTCCGAGTGGAAAGAAAATCGCGGGGATTTCAGACGCCGCTCTCAAAATCCTCGAGCAGTACGACTGGCCGGGAAACGTGCGCCAGCTCGAAAGCGCCATCGAGAGAGCCGTCATCTCGTGCGATGGGGCCACCATCGAACCGCACCATCTGCCGATGGCCGTCACCCGGGCTGGCCTGCCGGAACCCTATCCGGTGCCACAGAACAACCAGGAATTCCTGGTTCTCAAGAAAAAGCTGCGGGAGCAGGCGATCAGCGAACTGGAGCGGGAATTCGTCCTTGAAGCTTTGCAGCGGAACGACTGGAACGTCACCCGGGCAGCCCTGGAGGTGAATATCCAGAGGCCGAATTTCCAGGCACTGATGCGCAAACATGCCATTCGATCAAAACACAATGACGAATGAAAACCTACGGCGCCGTTTCTGGTTCATCATTCGCTTGAACCGGAGTGCCTGTTTCAAATCGTAATTTATTTTTCGCTGTCCAGCATTTTCATTTGGTGCTCGTCGTAACGGGCACCTGCGACTGAAGACTCCCGAATTTCCTGGGCGACTCGGTCCAGCTCCGCCGGATCCAGCTGCACATCAAGGGCAGCCAGTGATTCCGACAGCTGCGCCCGTGTCCGCGCACCGATCACCGGAACGATGTTTTTCTCTTTGGCCAGCACCCAGGCAATCGCCAGCTGCGCCGAGCGAATCCCTTTGTCACCGGCCAGATGACTCAGGGCCTCGACAACCTTGCGGTTCTCAGACAGATTCTGCGGGGTAAACCTCGGCATGCGCGCCCGGAAGTCACCCTGTTGCGCCGGCATCGAACCGCTCAGCAGACCCCGCGAAAGCACACCATAGGCAGTCACACCGATCCCAAGTTCCTTCAGGACAGGAAAGATTTTCCGTTCAGGTCCGCGGCTTATGAGGGAATACTCTATTTGAAGATCGCAGATTGGATAGGTCGCAAAGGCTTTTCGAATCGTGTCCGGCCCGACCTCCGACAAGCCGGCGTATCGTACGTAGCCTCCTTTGATCAGGTCCGCGATCGTTCCGATGGTGTCTTCAATCGGAACCTTTGGATCGAGGCGGGCAGGCCGGTAAATATCTATATAATCCACCCCCAGACGACTTAGGCTGTAGGCCAGAAAATTTCTTACCGCCGATGGGCGAGCGTCATAACCAAGCCATGCTCCATCCGGGGAACGCAAAGCGCCGAACTTGACCGAGAGCAGGGCTTTATGCCGGCGGCCCCGCAGCGCGCGCCCCACAAGCATTTCGTTATGCCCCATGCCATAGAAATCCCCGGTGTCGATTAAGGTGATTCCGCGATCCAGGGCCTCGTGAATTGTGGCGATGCTCTCGTTTTCGTCCGAAAAGCCATACATGCCCGACATTCCCATGCACCCAAGAGCCAATGGGAAAACAGCCGGTCCAGCGGAGCCCAACGTCCTATCGTCTGCCATAGTTCCCTCCCCCCATTTCGTTCACGGGGCCACGCGTCAACCCGTGAACTCTTGAACGCCACTTACGGATGGCCTGCGCATGCTTCGGATAATGGCTGTAGGCATCCATACGCAGGCGGTGCCGGAACCGCGTGGCGCCGCCAAGATACTGTTCCGGAACGCTTATAATGAAATCGATCAGTTGATGGTGCACCATGCTTTGCTGCCGAAGCACCTCTGATAGGGCCAGACTTTTCTTTTGCGCCGTTGCCTGTGTATTGAAGGCGTCAATGCCTCCGTACATCACGGAATATCGAGGAGGCCTTTTCCCCTGAATCGCCAAGGGCAAATATTTCAATGCCTCTTCTTCCCACGTGGTTACGTGGGCAATGATGTCGCGCACGCTCCAGGAACCGGTCACCCCGGGTTTCAGCAATTCCGTTTCCGACAAACCTGCGTAGGATTCCAGGAATTCCCGCCATGCCCGGTCAAGCCTTTTCAAAAGCCTTTGCAGTGGATTCATGGGAAAACCATATTCTTTTTACCGGCGAAAGCTCAAGATTTTTTCGCTCATTTGGGGACCGGATCATTTGTTGTCTAGCGGGCACTGAAACCATGCCGCCCGCCGTGAAGGAGAGCGATATGGGCGGACAATCAAGAGCGCACAAAGAAAAACGGGAAAGAAAGGTGGATGGTTCAAAAAAAAACCGGGCCGGTGAAATGGAAGAGGAGTCAAGACAGCTCGAAGACGGAGATGCAGTATTCTGGGCATCCGAGGATTGCCCGGCCGACCTCCGGGAATTCAATCTGGAGGATATCCTCGCATTCGAATCCGTGGGATCGGGAGATAGCCCTTTCGAAGAGGTCCGGCAGCACGGGATGCGTCTCCCGAATCCCGAAGACCTGGATTGGCAGCAGGGTGCTGCCAAAGCCGACGGAATCACGCTCGCGCTGGCGGATCTCCAGATCCTTCTGGTCGGCCTTGAGGGCATGTCTGCCCGCCAGTTCTACTGGACCCTATGGCGCATAAGCCTCTGGGAACGTCACACTATAAAGACTCCCAACCGTAACGCCATGGATGCCGCATCGCTCCTGCGCAGAAACCAAAAGGCACCACGCCGAATCACACGGCACCGCCGCAAGAACACGAAAAGCCTGCCCGCGCTGCGGTTTAAGCCCAGTTCATCCCGAGAAAGTGAAAAGCGCTGAAATGCCGTCAGGTGGAGAGCTTTTTCAGCTTCAGCATTTCAGGCCAGATTTTGGCAACGGCCAAGGCTACGACAATCGTGCCGATTCCGCCCCCGACGACCGCGATGATCGGCCCGAAAAGGGCCGCCGCCACACCCGATTCAAAACTTCCCAGCTCATTCGAAGCGCTGATAAAAATGCCGTTGACTGCGGATGTACGGCCCCGCATTTCATCGGGGGTGCGGGTCAGCAGGAGCGTGCCGCGGACTATCACGCTGATATTGTCGAGTCCACCCAGAACGACCAGCATCGCCACCGACAACCAGAAGATTTTTGAAAAACCAAAAACAATGGTCGCGGCGCCAAATCCGGCTACAGCCAACAACAAGGTTCTGCCGGCCCTGTTCAGAGGGGGTAGATGCGCAAGCAGAAAAGCAATGAGGACGGCTCCTACCGAGGGGGCAGCGCGCATAATTCCAAGTCCCTGGGGACCCACTTTGAGGATATCGGTCGCATAAATGGGCAGCAGCGCAACAGCGCCCCCGAAGAGAACCGCAAACATGTCCAGGGTTATTGCCGCCAGAATCACTTTAGTGTCCCGGATAAAACGGAAGCCTTCGGTCAGTGATTCCCATGTCGTAGACCTGTTTGAGAGTGCCAGTCGTCTTCCCCCGATCATCCCGAGCAGGACCAAAAAGACGACAGAGGCAAGCGCATCACACAGGTAAATCACGGTCACCCTATTGAAAAGCGCAACGATGATCCCCGCAGCCGCAGGCCCCGCGATTAATGCAAGCTGCCACGTGCTGCTGCCCCAGGTAGCCGCACTCGCAAAAAGCTCCGGCGGAACGGTCTCGGGCAGGAGGGTGGACGAAGCTGGCTCATTGAATGCACGTGAGCTGCCGATTCCCAAAAGGCACAGATAGATCAGGACAAGGGATCCGCGAGTGAAGGAAAGCCAGGCCAGCCCTAATGCGCAGAGGACGTACGCGCCTCTCGTGATCATGACGATCTTCCTGCGGTTGTATTGATCGGCAAAATGCCCCGCCGGCAGCGATAATAGAAAGACAGGGAGTACCTGTACGAGACCTACGAATCCCAGCGCAAGAGCCTTGTGAGTCCTCAGCCACAATTCCCACGCGACAGCAAAAGACAGCATTTCGCCACCAAAACTCGTCAGGAATCGGCCAGTCAGAAGAAGGCGGAAATCCCGCGAACGAAGTGCGGCGTATGGATCCCGCTTCTTGTCTGGGTTAGGATCGAAATCGGTCATAGCGGACTCAAGGAAATCCGGGGACAGTTACCCTGTTTCGCCTGAACAGTAGCGGGCGAAGGACAGCTCGGCAATCGAAATCTGGCGCTGTTCCCGGATTTCTTGCTTCTGAATTCCGTCTTCTATTATGGCGTCCGGAATGTTATAAGATAGCTTGTTTTCGGGAAAACGCTCGGGGTTTTGAGCTGAGAAGATCTGAATGGAACCTGCACTCTCGACCTTTAAGAAAAGACCTCAATACAGGCGTCCCCTCGAAAGGGCTTTTGAGGCTGAAGAACGCGACAAAGTGACAATACTCGTCGGCGGCTTGACGAGAAAGCATGAAGAGTTCATCAGAGCCGTCTTCCAGGGATCGGGGCATAGCTGCGAATTGCTGCCGGTGCCCGATCAGGAGTCCTTTCAGCTTGGCAAGGAGTTCGGCAACAACGGGCAGTGCAGCCCGGCTTATTTCACCTCGGGAGCCTTGATTCAATATCTCAGGCAGCTCGAGGCTGAGGGGATGTCCCGCAGAGAAATAGTCGACAGCTATATCTATTTCACTGCGGGTTCCTGCGGCCCCTGCCGCTTCGGCATGTATGCGGCCGAATACCGGCTTGCGCTTCAGAATGCCGGCTTTGACGGATTCCGGGTTGTTCGATTTCAGCAGGATGAAGGCATCCGGCAGAAGACCACTGCGCCTGGATTGAAGTACTCGATCGACTTTGGTTTGGGCATGCTGAAGGTTCTCTACCTGGGCGATGTCCTGAACGACCTAACCCACAACATCCGGGCCTATGAGATCAATCCAGGCGAAACGAACCGCGTGATGGAGCTCTGCGTCCAGGATCTCTGTGAACATCTGCGTGCCTACAAGGCACCCGACCTCGCGAACAGGCTGCCGAAGCTGGCCTCGGCGCAGCTGGCCAAACGCGACTTTCTTCGAGGGCTGCTGAATTTTCTTTACAAAATGCGCCAGCATCTGCGCGGGAAGGAGTTCCTGGAAGTTCTGGAACGATGCCGCAAGCGCGTTGACGGCATCGCCGTGGATCGCACGCGCCTCAGGCCGATCGTCAAAATCATCGGGGAATTTTGGGCTCAGACTACGGAAGGTGACGGGAATTACCGAATGTTCGATTTCCTGGAAAAAGAAGGCGCCCAAGTCCAGCCGGAGGCGATCGGAACCTGGTTGAATTACCTCATGGCTCACGCGAGAATGCAGATGTACCCGCGGCGTGGAATGGATTCCCTGTGCCGTGAGCCGGCGGATTGGCGTCAGCGCTGGCGCAACGAGCTCAGCTTTCAAAAGAAGCGTGCGCTGCTTGCGTTCGGCGAACGGTTGTACACCGGGCTCTACCATCAAGTCATTAAGGCGATGGGAGAAACGGCGCATAGGCTGCTCCCCCAGGACCAGCTTGCACGTTTGGCAGATCCTTTTTACAAGACCCTGGCCCGCGGCGGCGAGGGATATCTCGAAATAGGCAAAAACATCTACTATCACAACAACAGGCTCTGCCACATGGTGCTCAGCCTGAAACCCTTTGGCTGTCTGCCTTCATCCCAATCGGACGGCATCCAGTCGGCTGTCACAAGCAAGTTCAAAGACATGATTTTCCTTCCCATCGAAACCTCAGGGGAAGGGGAGGTCAATGCGCACAGCCGTGTCCAAATGGCTTTGGGCGAGGCAAAGGCCAAGGCAAAAACGGAATTTCAGGAAGCGCTTTCAAGCACCGGCAAAAGGATTGAGGATATCCGAGCCTTTGTCGACCGGCATTCCGAGTTGCGCCGGCCGTTGTATCATGTCCCGCATCGCCCCGGCATTGCCGGAGTCGCAGCCAATTTCGTTCTGCATGTCAACGACCTGATGGCGGGCCGCACAGCATAACTTCGGTTCCCGATTCCCAATTCCTGATTCCCGCTGATTGGCCACAATCTCGGATCAGGAAATTCGAATCAGGAATTAGGAATTTGAAATGTCCGTACCAAAGTTCCGTGCCGGAATCGATGTAGGTTCCACCACTGTCAAAGCCGTTGTCGTCGACTCCGGAACCGATGCGGTTTTATGGAAGGACTATCGCCGGCACGACACACGCCAGCTCGAGACTCTGCTGGATTTCCTGCAGCGGATGGAAGCGGAAGCAGGCATTTCTCCTGAAAACTGCCGCGTGTTTATGACCGGCACCGGCAGCAATATGTTTGCCGATTTGATCGGGGCGAAATTCGTTCAGGAAGTGCTGGCGGCAGCCCTGATGGTCGAACGGCACTGCCCCGAGGCCGCATCCTTCGTGGAGATCGGAGGGCAGGACGCAAAAGTTGTAATCATGCGCAAAGATCCGGAGACCGGCCGTATCAAGAAGCTCCCTTCCATGAACGATAAATGCGCGGGCGGTACGGGAGCCGTCATAGACAAGATCAGCAAAAAACTCGGGATCCCGCTCGAAAACTTGTGCCAGCTGCGTTACTCCGGAATCCGCGTGCACTCGGTCGCAGGCAAATGCGGAGTGTTCGCCGAAACCGATATCAACAGCCTTCAAAAACAGGGAATCCCGGCCGAGGAACTGATGGCTTCGCTGTTCGAGGCCTTCGTGCTTCAGAATCTCAGGGTGCTGGCCCGCGGGCACACGTTGCTTCCCCATGTTCTCCTGCTTGGCGGGCCCAATGCTTTTATTCCGGGGATGCGCGAGGCATGGCAGCACAACGTGGCCATCATGTGGGCAGAGCGTGGGATGGAAATGCCCGCCGGCATGACCGCGGCACAACTAATCCGGGCGCCCAGGGACGCCGAGTATTTTGGCGCGCTGGGCGCCGCGGAATTCGGGAAAGAGGAAGATCTCGATGTCGGCCGCTATCTGGGATTGTCTCAACTCCGGAGCCTTTACCTGGGCAGGGCAGAAGGCCGAAGCCGTGGAGGCCCGGGAGTGCCGGCACTGGTCGGCTCCGAGGAAGAAGTGCAAACCTTTCTGAAGAATTATGCACCTCCACCCTTCCGGCCTCCTGAATTCAAACCAGGAGATACGGCGCGGGGATTCATCGGCGTCGATGGCGGCTCGACCTCCACGAAGGCCGTCCTCCTCTCCCTGGAGGGCGAGGTCCTGGCGAGAGCCTATCAGCTGTCCAAAGGCAATCCTATCGAGGATACGGTCGAAATCCTGGAGAAGTTGCGCAGCCAGGTTGAAAGCCAGGGAGCACAGATCGAAGTGCTTGGGGCCGCAACCACCGGCTACGCCAAAGATACCCTCAGGGATGTCATCTGCGCCGATGTCGCCTTGGTCGAAACCGTCGCCCACACCAAATCAGCCCTGCATTATTACGGCACTCCGGACGCCATCGTCGATGTGGGCGGGCAGGACATCAAGCTGATGATTTTAAGAGATGGGCGCGTCAAGGATTTCAAGTTGAACACCCAGTGCTCCGCAGGCAACGGTTATTTCCTGCAGGCCATATCCGAAGGCTTTGGTTTCAAAGTCGAACAGTTCGCCGATATTGCTTTCACCGCTCGCAAGATGCCTGTTTTCCCTTATGGCTGCGCCGTCTTTCTGCAGGCGGACATTGCCAGTTTTCAGGGCCAGGGATGGAAACCGAACGAAATTCTGGCAGGGCTGGCAGCCGTGCTGCCCAAAAACGTCTGGCTCTACATCGCGAAAATTCCCAATCTGCCCGAGTTGGGAACGCGTTTCATACTGCAGGGAGGGACCCAGAACAATCTTGCAGCGGTCAAAGCCCAGGTGGATTTCATCAACCAGCGCTTCGCGGGATCCGGCATGACCCCAGAGATCACGGTTCACAAGCATGCCGGCGAAGCGGGCGCGATTGGAGCGGCTTTTGAAGCGATGACTCTTTGGAAGCAAGGGAGAAAAACTTCATTTATCGGCCTGGACGGCGTGCGCAACATTCGATATCAGACCACCGTGGGCGAAGAAACCCGCTGCCGCTTCTGCAAGAATCACTGTCTGCGCACGTTCATCGACATCGGTGCCGGTGACGGATCCAATGGCGATGGGAAGAGACGCTTGATTATCGCGAGTTGCGAAAAGGGTGCCGTTGAGGATTTGAGCGCCATGAAGGCCATCCAGGCCAGCCTCGATGCGGCTCGCGAATCGAATCCGAACCTTCTTGAATACGCCGGGCGGGAGATATGGAAATTCCACCCGCGGGAGAAAGTCTGTGAAAGCGGAGGATCGCGCCGGAGACGGGTGATCGAAAAAAGAGAGAAGATCCGCATCGGGATTCCGCGGGTTCTGGGCATGTACAGCTACGCCCCTCTATTCCATTGCTATTTCGAGAGCCTTGGCGTTTTGTCCGAAAACATCGTTTACTCGGACTTCACCGGCGAGGAAATGTTTCGGGTCGGAGCCAAGCGAGGCTCGATTGACCCTTGCTATCCCTCGAAGCTCGGGCTGGCGCACGTCCACAATCTTCTGTTTGAAAAGCACAAGCGAAAAGCGCTCGACTGCATTTTCTTTCCGATGTTTGACATCCTGCGTACGCCATTGAATATCCGGGCCAGCAATGCCTGCCCCACCACGGCTCTGACCCCGGAGGTCGTGAGGGCGGCCTTTACAAAAGAGAGCGATCTATTTGCTGAAAACGGCGTCGCTTACTTGAATCCTCTGCTGGACCTCTCAAAACCCGATCTGCTGGCGCGGCAGTTGCTCGATGCCTGGTGTGACATTCTGCACCTAACGAAAGCGGAAAATTCAAATGCGGTCCAGGCGGGTTACGACGCTCTCGACCGGTACGAGTCGGATATAAGGCACAAAGCGCGTGAAATTATCGACCGCTTGGAAAAAGAGGGAGGGGTCGGCGTTGTTCTGTTGGGCCGGCCGTACCACCACGATCCGGGAATCAATCTGGGGATTCCAGAGGAGTTGCAGAAGCGCGGCTACCCCATATTCTCGCAGTCGACGATTCCAATGGATCAGGATCTTCTGGAGCGGCTCTTCGGGGATGAAGTCAGAGAAGGGATCATCGGGGATCCTCTGGATGTAAGCGATGTCTGGAAACACAGTTTCTCGGCCAACAGCGCCAACAAGCTGTGGGCGGCGAAATTTACGGCACGGCATCCGAACCTCGTCGCGGTTGAATTGTCAAATTTCAAGTGCGGGCATGACGCACCCATCTACTCCACCATTGAGAAGATTATCGAAACCTCCGGCACGCCCTATTTTGCATTTAAGGACATCGATGAAAACAAGCCTACCGGTTCGATCAAGCTTCGCGTCGAGACCATCGATTATTTTTTGAAGCTCTACCACAAACAACTGCAGGCCGAGAAATCCAAATAAAGAAGCCAGGAGACCCAAGAAAGACCGGCATACAGCCGCCATCCGTACTGAACCCCTTGTCAGTCATTCCGCCTTCTGGCTCCCTGCCTCTGAGTTCTCGTTGATCGTACGATAGCGCCCATCTTCAACGCTTCACCGAAGGAGGGCACACGCTTACGGAATTCAGGGAATTTTCGATGAAGGGGAACGTGCTCGACATGGCCGCCGGGATCATGATCGGCGCGGTTTTCGGGAAAACGATTACGTCCTTTGCGGATATTCTGATGCCGCCTTTGGGCCCGCGGCTCGGGACAGGGCCATGCCACAATGAAAGCAGCCAAAGACGCCAGCGCGGCCGTCGATTTTGTTCTGGTGACTTTCGCCGTTTTTCCTGTCGGCCAGGCAGGTAAACAAATTCAAACGCCCGGCTCCGGCGCTAGCGCCCGCCACAAAGAACTGTCCGAGCTGTGCCTCAGCAATACCGATTCCTGCATCGCGTCGCCCGCACTGCGCGGCACAACTGACGGCGCCGCACAAAGACATCACCCGATGACAGTTGACGAGTTTTGGGGGTTGAGTTCAGGCATATGCCGGCAATGGCGGCCAAGCTCAAAGACTCGAAGCTCAAAGAATAGGCGTTGTCAGCTATTTCTTGAACAAATCGAGGAAGGCTTGACGATGGCTGTCCACCACCTTGGGAGCAGCGGCGCCGCTCCCCTGCTTTTCCACAAGGACCTTCGGCTCAAATAATGGACAGAGATTGTTGATGCTCTTGTTCGATACTCGGGCCTCGACCGCTTTTGTGCATTCGTTGCGGGCTGACGGATCAAAGTTCAGGCAGTTCCGGCACGTATGCAGATCCGTGCCGCAATTTTTGCACTTGTCCGTTACGCGGATGCTCTCCATGACCTGAATTTCCGAAGCGCAATTGTTGCAGCGGGTAATCAGGTGGAATTTTGTTTCGACTCTTCCCCCAGGCCCCTTTGGGCGCGGAGGAGGTTTGGGTTTTCTTTCCCGGTCATTGTCCAAATAACCGGACTGACGATATTTTCTAGACATTTCCCTCCTCAATGCACAGCAAGACTAGACCAGCACTCCCGCATCAAGAATGATTTGACTCAAAGACCGATTCCATAAGAACCGATAAATTGCAGTTCTATCCGACCCGGAAGGGATTTGCCCCTCGGGATTTCGTATTCTTATTGGATCCATCCCGGGGAGATTGAAACTGGGAGGCGGCTTCCGCTACCCTGCTTCGACGAGTTGAACGCGATTGGTTTGTTCTGCCCCAAGGCCGATGAAAGAATAGACTACCACATCTACGCTCCCGCGTCGACTGTTTCTAGATGCAGGATACAGCACACACCGCCTTTCTTGCCTCCTTTGTCCTTGCACCCTTTACTTTTGCGGGGATCCCAGCTCCAAGTGCAGACTTTCCCATTTTTCGAGGTACTGCTCGAGCTCTTGCTGCAATTTGTCGTGTTCTTCCATGGTTGAGCGGAAAAGCTGATGGTCGCGGTAAAGCTCCTCGGAAGCAAGCATCTGGTTCAAAACGGCAACCCGGGTCTCATGCGATTGGATCTGCCCTTCCAATCGTTCGATCTGAAGCTTGACCTGCTGGATTTTATATGGATTCACCCTTCTTTTTCTGGTCGGTGGCAGAGATTCCGTTGTCGCGTCCTCGGATCTGGCACAACTGGCGGGATCGGGGGTTTCCAGCTGAGAGCTCTGAGCTTTCTCCTGCTCCGATTTTTTATAGAGATAGTCTTCGTAGTTGCCCAGATAGGGTGTGGCAGTCTGGTTTCCGATCTCCAGCACTTTGTTCGCCAATCCATCCAGGAAATACCGGTCATGGCTCACGAAAACGAGGGTGCCTTCATATTCGCGCAGAGAATCCATCAAAATATCTTTGGAGCGGATATCGAGATGATTTGTCGGCTCGTCCAGAAGCAGGCAATTGGCAGGGGAGAGCAGAAGTTTGCAGAGCACGAGCCGGCTGCGTTCTCCGCCGCTTAACACCGAAACCGGCTTCTCAACGGCATCTCCGGAAAAAAGGAAGCACCCGAGCAGCGTCCTTAACTGCGGCACGATGTGGTTCGGCGCGACGGAATAGACTTCATCCCAAACCGTCCTTGTGGATGTAAGGAGGTCATCCTGGTCTTGGGAAAAATAGGAAACAATCACATTGTGCCCTTCCTTGCGCTCCCCTCCCGATACCGGGAGGCGGCCGGCAAGAATTTTCATCAGCGTGGATTTCCCCGCCCCGTTCGGCCCCACGAGAGCAACACGTTCCCCTTTTTCCAGGATGTAATTCAACTCGCGGAATACCGGAGTTTCACCATATCCAGCGCTGACACGCGAAAGCTCGAGGACGATGCGCCCTGTTCGGGGGCCTTCGGGAAACCGGAGGCGAATCGGCTTGGTTTCCGGAGGAATCTCGATCCGTTCCATGCGTTCGAGATCCTTCAATCGACTCTGCACCTGGGCGGCTTTGGTAGCTTTATAGCGGAATTTTTCGGCGAACGCCTTGATGCGCGCAATCTCTTTCTGCTGTGCTTCATGTTCCGCCATGAGTTGCGCGATCCTTTCCTCACGCTGCCTGAGGAAATCCGAGTAATTCCCCTTGTAGAAATGGACAGCCCGATTCCTGATCTCCAAAATCCGCTGCACGGACGCATCCAGGAAATATCGATCGTGAGAAACCAGCACCAGCGCTTGGGGATAGGTCTGCAGATAACTCTCCAGCCAGTTTCTTGCTTCGAGATCAAGATGGTTGGTAGGCTCGTCCAGGAGCAGCAGGCTCGGCTGCTGCAGCAGGAGTTTGGCCAGGGCGATGCGCATTTGCCATCCACCGCTGAATTCCTGGCATTGCCGCTGAAAATCCCGGGTGGTGAATCCCAAACCAAGCAAAACTGATCCGGCTTTGGCTTCGATCGAATAGCCGTCTTTCAGTCGAAATTGCTGGGAAACGCTGGAGTAACGCTCGATTTTCCTTTCATACTCGGGCCCCGAATGCTGCATGTCGGCCAACTCGTGCTCCAGCTGCCGTATCTCGAGTTCCAGGGCAATCAGAGACTCAAAAACTGAGAGAACCTCTTCGAGGAGGGTGCGGCCCTGAAGACAGAGTCCGTCCTGGGGAAGATACCCGAACGAGAGGTCCTTGGCCCCGATCACCTCGCCCTCGTCTGCCGGCAGAAGACCCGCAATAATCTTCATCAGCGTGGATTTTCCGGTTCCGTTGTCTCCCACAAGACCGATGCGGTCCCGGTCGTTGACCTGAAGGTCCAGAGAGCGAAAAAGCCATTCGCCGCGAAATGCTTTGCCGAGCCCCTTGATTTGAAGCATCTTTTCTCCAAAAATGGATAATACTACCCCGAAGACTCGAAGACTTTGAAGGGTGAAAAGAGATGAAAAAAGCGGTGGCCCTGTCCAGCGGCGGACTGGATTCAAGCACAGCGATGGCAATTGCGCAGCACCAAGGATTTGAAATCTGCGCCCTGAGCTTTGACTACGGACAGCGTCATCGCTGCGAACTCGAGTCGGCAAGAAAGATAGCGCAAGCACTGGGGATAACAGAACACGTGATTGCCACGATAGATCTCCGGGCGTTCGGCGGGTCGGCACTGACTGCCAGCATTGAAGTGCCCAAGAACCGGGATGCGGAACATATTCCGGAGGAAATTCCTGTGACGTATGTACCGGCGCGCAACACGATTTTCCTCAGCTTCGCTCTTGGCTGGTGCGAAGTCCTGCAGGCACAGGACATCTTCCTAGGAGTGAACGCGGTCGATTATTCCGGGTACCCGGACTGCAGACCCGAATTCCTTGACGCCTTCGAGCGGCTGGCGAATCTTGCAACCAAAGCAGGAGTCGAGGGCAGGGCCTCTTATCGCATCCATGCGCCTTTGCTTCACATGAGCAAGGCGCAAATCATACGCGCCGGCATCGAGGCGGGAGTTGATTTTTCATTGACACACAGTTGCTACGATCCGTCTCCGGAAGGGCTCGCCTGCGGGGCGTGCGATTCCTGCATTCTCCGGCGCCGCGGGTTCGAGCAGGCCGGAGTGCCCGATCCCACAAATTACGTGAGATAGAAACCATGGCAGAGATCCGTAAGCCGCTTCCCGTCAAACTTTTCATCGGGGTCCTGACTTCAATCCCTGATTTACTGCCCGAGATCGAAGAAAGTCTTGCAACTTGTTTCGGATCCGTGGACTCACGAAGCGATCTGCTCCCTTTCGATCAGACCCATTACTACGACGAGGAGATGGGTGCTCCCATTTTTCGACGCTTTTTCAGCTTGGCAGCGCTGATCGAGCCTTCAGAAATTTCGAGCATAAAAATCGAAACAAATGATCTGGAATCAGCATTTTGCGGTCGATGCAGCAAGCCGCGTCCTGTCAACCTCGACCCGGGATACCTGGAGCAATCCAAAATCGTTCTTGCCTCTACCAAGAATTACTTCCATCGGATCCTTATTTCCGGCGGGATTTATGCCGAGGTGACTCTGCATTACGAGGAAGGCGAGTGGCGCGCTTTCCCCTGGACCTTCCCCGACTATAAATCGGGCCGCTATCATGAATATTTCTTTTCCTTAAGAGATCTCTACAGGAATCAACTCAGCGCCTCGGGCATCAAAATTCGCACCCCCAGAAAGCGTTCACGGTCTTGCGCGTTTAAAAAGGGTTAACGCGCTAAGTTTCCCGGCAAAACGGGTTAACCCGTGAACGCGTGCACGCTTGCTCTATTTTGTGCCATACAGGCAACCGCAGTGATATAAATTACCTGTGCATTCGTAGATATAAGAAACAGAGACCGAAAGAGGTGTCATCAATGGCTGGAGAGAAGAATACTCCAAGAAGCAATCCTGAGAAGAAGTTCTCGAGACGTGATTTCGTGGTCGGCAGCGGAACCGCAATCGCCAGCGGAGCTATTGCGGCCCTGGCAACAGCAACTCCGGTTGCAGCTGCCGAAGACAAGGGAATCTACCCGCTTTCAACCAAGTACCTGGTCTATGACGGCAAACACTGTGCCGGCTGTTACGGCTGCATGATAGCCTGTTCTATGGCCCATGACGGGGAGGTCAGTTTTTCACTGTCCCGGATTCAAATGCACCGGGCAGTCCTCAATGAATATCCTTCGGACATTATCATGCATGTGTGCAAGCAATGTCCTGACCCATCCTGCGTGAAGTATTGCCCGACAGGCGCCTGTCATGTCAGCGCCGAAAACGGCAACATCAGAATGATCGATGCCGAAAAATGCATTGGTTGCCAGACTTGTATTAAAATGTGCCCGCAAACCCCTCATCGCACCATTTGGAATCCTAAAGCAAACAAATCGACCAAGTGCGATTTATGCACCAATACACCCTTTTTCAACAGGAAGGGAGGCGTTGACGGAGCCCAGGCTTGTGTTGAGGCTTGTCCCAAAAATGTTCTAAAAGTGGTAGATAAACTTCCATTGGAAACTGGTGGATACGAAGTTGAACTGGCGCCCGCTCCCAAAGCTAAAACGGGTGGCTTCGGCGCTCCAGGAGCCGGTGGACCCGGGGCCGGTGGCCGTGGAGCCGGTGGCCCTGGAGCCGGTGGCCCTGGAGCTAAACCTGCAACCCCAGAACAGGCGCCGACAACGCCCAATCCCAAACAATAGGAATGGAGGAGATTATGGCAACGCCAGGATTCGGTGGAAAAATTTTATTGGTCGATCTTACAAGCAAAGAAATTAAAAGACTGGATACGGATCAATATGCAATGTACGGCGGTGGGCACGGCACCTCCACAGCCCTGTTCTGGGAATATAGCGTAGTTCCGGGGAAATGGAACCTCGATGACGCATTCAATCCCAATAATATGGTTTTTTTGATGACCGGCGCCGTGTCGGGATCAGGAATTCCTTTTGCCGCCAGGACAAGCGTCTCGGGCATGTCTCCGCAGTGCTATCCAATTCAGTGGTGGTGTCATAGCAATTTTGGCGGCACGTTTTCTGCGATGCTTAAATTGGCTGGCTGGGATGGCGTGGCAGTTATAGGCAGAGCGGACTCTCCGGTATATATCAATATTGTTGATGATAAGGTCACGATAGAAAACGCCAAAGATTTATGGGGCATGACGACATGGAAATGCCAGGAAGAAATCTGGAAAAGGACTGGCGTTCGCTACGGAATGGATTGGCAGCAATTGGACGGCGGCTATACGCTGCAAAGACCCTCAATTGTCACTATCGGAGCTGCCGGTGAGAATATGACACGAGTTGCTTCCCTCATACATGGCGGCGGCAGCGGCGCCGGACAGGGCGGATTTGGCGGCGTTTTCGGTTCCAAAAACCTGAAAGCAGTCGCGGTCGTAGGCTCCGGCAGTATCAAAATAGCCAATCCCAAAGCGCTGGTGGATGCCAAGGAAAAATATCACCGCGGCGGCGGCGGTGGTGGAGGTTTTGGCGGCGGCGCCGGAGATGTTTCGTCATGCTGCGCGGGTTGCGGAATGGGCAGCAGAATGTGCCACAACCGAAACCGAGCTTACAGCGCGGATTCCGATGATTGCGCAGAATCCACCTGGTTCTCAATTACAAAAGAACAGGCCAGGGGTGTGGTACTGCCGCAAGATATTAATCGGAAAGGGACCGATATCATTCAGCAGTTCGGGATCAATGGCATGGAAACCTGTTTCCAGGGTCCCATGTCATTCCCGACTTCTCATAATAAGGACTTCCCTATTCAGCCGAACATTCCTGCCTACTCAGCGCTGGGCTGGTATATGAAGATGATGTATGACATGAAGGTAATCGGCCCCGGCACCAAGTTCGATACGGCTCCTCTTCCATTTGATAAATTTCCAAGCCAAGAATTCATGGAAATATATGGACGAGCGATCGCAAACCGCGAAGGCTTCGGCAAGCTCCTCGGAGAAGGAACCGCCCGCCTCGCGGAGGCGCTGGGAAGAACGGATGACTTCAGCACACTGTGCCGGCTGACGATGTGGGGATTTATGGATCACTGGTCCTTGCCTGGAGTAGAATGGGCTTACGCCAACCTGCTCGATTCCAGAGATATCAACAGCCACGATATTACCTGGGGGCGAGGGGATGCTGAACAGAGTGTAAAAAATTATGCAGCCGGGACTTTAAGGAACGAACCGCTATGGTTCGATTATACCTGGCAGGGAGATCAGGCTTATAAAACCGGAATTTATTCCAAATACAAAGCCGAATGGGTCGCCTGGCATCAGCATTACTGGAACTATTACAAAGAATCGGTCGGCTTCTGCGATTGGGGTTACTGCCAACTCAACAACGGACGCACTCCTACCGCCGAACCTACATTTCTCAATGCCATCACCGGAAGAAATCATTCTTTCAACGACGGCTTGGAGATCGGCCGGCGCGCTTGGACTCTGAAGCGGGCCATTTTCGTGATGCAGGGAAGGCACAAAAAGATGGAGAATTTCACGGGATATCATTACAAGCCCGGAGCTTCCTATTGCGGATATTCCCAAACATTGCCCATTCTCAACGGCGATAAATGGGAATTCCAAAATTGCAGGGAGCTCTACTTCTCCAGAGAGGGAGTCGATCAGTTTAAGACCCATTTCTATAACGTTGAAGGCTGGGATCCCGATTCCGGCTATCCCAAACGCAAAACCCTCGAGGATCTCGGCATAAAGCACGTCGCCGACTTCCTGCAGTCCAAGAACAAACTCGGTAACGCATAGCTCCTCTGTTCCGCTAATTCCGGTGACAGGCTAGTCAACCCCCGATTTTTGGAGAGCGGGGTTGGCTAGCCTGTCACCGGAATTCACTCTTCACGCTTCACTTTTTAATTGACTTGACCAATCCGAATGCCCCAATTAGGCTGTTTCTGCGGCAATAGCAATGCCTCAGAACGGAAAGGAGTGTCTCACCCTTGGACAGGAAACTGAATTCACTATTGGACCCGCGTGGACCGCAGGAAAGGCCGATTCTCAAGCTGGCGCCCAGGTCCGGGCTCGACAAACTGAAAACTGGCAAGATTCTCTTTTATGACAACACCAAGCTCAGCTTCTGCAATTACGGGGAAGTTTTCGTCCGGATCAAAGAGCGCTTCCGCGAAATGGGAATCAACAATTTCGTTGACTACCGGGAAACGGTCCGAGGCAAGGACACCAAGAGACTGGAGGAATACGCCGCAATGCTGGCCAAAGAGAAGCCGGATGCGGCGGTCGTCGCCCTCGGCGATATGGGAACCTCTCCGGCTACGTGCATCGTGACGATCGCGCTGGAAAAACTTGGCATTCCGAGTGTTTACGTCACGGCCCCCCCGGGCGGCGATCTGGTGGAAGGGGTGGCGGTGTACCGGGCCGGCAATCTGTGCCTTTGTAAAATCGATATCTACCAGGCCAGCACCAAAGAAGAGGTCGCGCGCGAAATCGACCTCAAATGGGATTACATTATCGACTCACTGACCGCCGATCCGAAGAAATTAAGCGAGGTGGCTCATATCGATTTCAAAATGGATATCGTCCCTCCCTCGAACAACGGCTTGTTGCCCATCACCGAAAAGATCGACGTTTCGGAAAGCAAGATCTGCGAACCGGGCTGCTACCTCGAGGAAATCATGGATTATCTTGATCGGGAGCACATCGGTGACGGCTTGCCTGTAGTCCCGCCAACAGCGTCCCGGCTGGAAAAAATGTACGCCTACTGCCCGTTCGATCCAGAAACGGTGCTGTGCCGCGAAGTCGGTCCCACCGGTAAAGACATCAATGTCAGAGATGTGGCCATCGCGGCCGTTATGGCGGGATGCAAACCGCCGGCGATGCCTGTGCTGATCACGGCATTCAAGGCGCTGGCTGACCCCAGGTACAACCTGCTCCAGTCCGTCACGACATCGCACCCGGGCGGAAATATGGTTCTGGTGAGCGGGCCGATCGCGCAGGAACTCGGTATTTCCGGCAAGCAGGGATGTTTGGGTCCCGGATATCCGGCGAACGCCACCATCGGCCGCGCGGTCAATCTGGTCATCCTGAACGTCTGCCGCGCCGTCCCCGGCCTCTGCGATCTCGACTGTATCGCCTCTCAGGCGGAATTCACCTACTGCTTCGCGGAGGAACCCAGCCTGGCGCAGTGGCCGATGATCAACGAGGAGCGGTTTGATGCCAAGACCACGACGGTTTACGTCCTAAAGGCCGAGCCGCAGCACGACATCATCGATTTCCTGAGTTTGGATGGCCACGATTTGCTGGACACGTTGACCGACTGCTGCACGACCCTGGGCACCAACAATGCCTATATTCCCGGTCCGCTCGTTCTGGTCCTTACGCCCGATCACGGGATGATGCTGCGAAATTCCGGATACACTAAAGACATGATTCGTGAGCATATCCATGTGCGCGCCGTGCACGATGTCCCGATGGTGAGAGGACGAGGATTGGTCCCGGTCCGGCCGCCTGAGTTTGCCAACAGACATCCCATGCCCGTGACCCGCACGCCAAAGGATGTGGAAATCGTCGTCGTCGGAGGCCGCGGAGGCCATTCGGGAGTTATCTTGCCATGGGCGCTGCACAGCGAGGGCATCTGCCTGCCAGTCTCATTGCCCGACGGGAAGATTGCCCAAAGCATTGAACAATTCAAAAGGTAAGAGAAATCCGAAGCTCAAACAACAGGAGCATCTCAATGGCATTGGAAATTTATGGTGAATACGACGTCGTCGTGGTTGGCGGAGGGACTTCCGGAGTCGCCGCGGCGATCGCCTCGTCCCGAGCCGGCGCGAAGACCGTTCTGATCGAGCGTTTGGGAACCTTGGGCGGGCAGATGAATGTTTCCGGACCGCCGGGATTTGCTTACGCCTACATGTTCAATCCGCGCGGCGAGCAGATCATCGGCGGCATCATGGAAGAAACCCACGCCAGGCTCTTGAAGGACGGGTATGCCCTGCCCCATACGACACCGGATTTTCGTGTCGGATACAGTTTTTCCCTAGTCGATCCGGACTACTGGGGCCTTCTGATCTTTGAGATGATGACAGAAAACGGCGTGCATTTGATGCTGCACTCGCTTGCCGTGGATGTTTTAAAACAAGGCCATTCCGTTCGTGGCGTGATTGTCGAGAGTCCCTCGGGGCGTCAGGCGGTGCTTGGCCATGTGGTCATTGATTGCACCGGTGAAGGCGAGATCTCCGCCCGGGCCGGCGCGCCGTTTGAGCAGGTTCCCAAGGACCAGCTGGAACCGCACACCGTGTCCTTCACGGTCGATGGAGTGAAATGGGACAAAGTCTTGCAATACGTGAAGGAGAACGCGGAGTACGACTTCAACCCCATGACGCATCCTTACCTCGGCTGGACGAAAGAGCAGATCGTCGAAAGGATCCGGCAGGTAAAGGATGTCAGGGAAATCACCAATTTCATGGGGTACTACACCTTGAGAGACAAGGCGCTGGCAGCGGGTGAATGGCATCAGTACAGCGGCGTCGGTTTCTTCATCATGCCGAGAGCCAATGGAGTTCTGCAGGCACACTTCCAACACTCCTCCCAGGTGGACAATGCCGATCCAACCGATGTCCGGGATCTGACCCGTTGCGAAGTGGAGTGCAGGCAACAGATCCAGATGGCATTGAAGTTCATCAAAAAGTACATGCCTGGATTCGAGAATGCGTATCTGACCCGAATGTGCCTGGAACTGAGGATACGCGAAAGCAGACGGATCATGGGTGATTATATCCTGACCAAGGCAGACTGCGCTGAGGCCCGAAAGTTCAAAGACGTCATCGGCAAGAGCTCATTTTCCTCAGGCGCCAAACATGTCGCCACGGGAGACACAATCGCTTATCAGGGCATCGTCTATCCGAAAGACGGGGGATCTTACGACATCCCTTATCGGTGCCTTGTCCCGAAGGTGATCGAGAACCTGCTCGTGGCCGGCAAGGCTGTTTCGACCGACAGGGATTCCTACAAAAGATTCCTGCAGGAAACGATGGTGACGGGACAGGCTGCCGGCGCGGCTGCCGCAATCTGTACTCGCAGGAACTCGACTCCGAGGCAGCTGGAGCAGGACGTCTCCGAATTGCAGGCCATCCTTCGGAAGCAAGGCGCCATATTGTATGGGACACATTGATTCCTAAGAGGATGCCCGGAGTTATGAATTACGTACGACGAATGACGAGTTGAAACACAACCCTCTGCTTTCAATTCGTCATTCGTCACTCGTAATTTGTAATTTTCAATGCCTATATCGCGAGGTATGAATTATGGACTACAGGCCCTGGACTTGGAAATTGCCGGAAGATTATAAAAAAACTCAGGCTTCGATGCCCAGGCAGGATGGGCATGAGAGGGCAAGCGGCAAAGCAGCCTACACAAGAGACATCTATCTTCCCGGGATGCTGTACGCCAAAATTCTCACGTCTCCCTATGCTCACGCAAAGATTACGAGCATCGATGCGAGCAAGGCGGAAGCCCTGCCCGGCGTCAGAGACATCCTCAAGTACAGCGATCCCGAAATCAAATACGACAGCGGGACCGGAGCCTGGTATGAAGTTTCCGGCATGACCAACCTTCTTACCCTTCCAGGGACCGGCGATTTCTATAATCACCCAATGGGAGTCGCCGTCGTGGCTGACAGCGAGGAGATCTGCGACCGGGCACTGAGGCTGATGAAAATTGAATGGGAAGAACAGCCGTTCGTTCTGGACATGGAAGAGTCCGCCAAGCCTAATGCAATCAAAACCATGCCGGATGTAAAGCGCACGAATGAAAAAGCCAAAGAACCGAACACCATTATCGCGGAGGATGTGACATACGGCGATCTGGAAAAGGGATTTGCCGAAGCCGACAAAGTGATCGAGTACAAGATAAAGAGAGAGTTCAACTCGGCGGCGGGTGTCGAGCCGGCTGTCTGCGTCGCACAGTGGCGAGGGGATTTCCTGGACCTCTGGGTCCACCATCAGGACATCCCGCAGTGGTTCTTAATCAATCCTTCCGAAATCAGGGAAAAACCTGTCCCGGCACTCGCCGAGTGGTCCAAAATTACGGTGACGATGCCTTATCAAGGCTCTTTCTTCGGCGGATTTTCCTGGCTCGGCTACTCCATGTGTTTCACCCGCCTTGCGGTCATATTGGCCAGGCGGGCGGAAGGAAGACCGGTGAAGCTTCTATATGACGAGAGCAACCACCTGGTCCTGGGAGATGACGCAGGGACTTTTACCTGCAAGGTGGGAGCAAAAAAAGACGGGACGATCACCGCCTGTCACTGGCACGTAGTCGGGGTGCGCAACTCCGCCGTGGACAAAACTTACGAATGCACAAAAATACCCAATATCCGCGGCACTCTGGAGTGGCCGCTGGTCAATAGGGGACATTTGATATGTTTCCGGCATGGCTCTCATGCCACCGTCCCGCATGATGTCATGATTTCCCGAGTTGCCGGCGAGTTCGGGCTGGATCCGACTGAAGTCGCTCTGAAGAACGACGGGTGCAGAGGACACAATTGGGATTGGATTACACGATACCAGAAGGAAAACGGATTTCCTCAACGGTGGTCCCTCAAAGAGGTCATCGACAAAGGGAAGCAAGCGATCGGCTGGGACAAGAAATGGCACGCTCCAGGGACTCAAAAACTCCCCAACGGCAAGATGCATGGCCTTGGATTCATGGAGATCAATGAATGGGCCTTTTGGCCGCCCGAACCGGCCATGACCTTCGCCTGTTTGATGCTTCGCAACGGCATCGTCGCGATCGTGGGGGTGCGGAGCGACATAGGGGTAGACACTGAATCCGGCGCCCGCCATATCGTAGCCTCGGAGCTTGGATTGAAGTATCAAGACACTGTCATCCTTGAGAAGCGTTCGGACAACAGCAGCTATTACATGTGGCAGCCGGGAGGGTCTTATTCAACAGCCTTCATCACAACACAATTGATAATGGCCGCAAAGGAACTGAAGAAAAAAATACTTGAATACGCGGTCCAGCCGACGCCCGCTTACAATTGCAGTCATTTTTTCAAAACAGTGCAACCCCCGGCATTCCCCGGAAAGAAACCGGAGGATTTGGACATCCAGGACAGCTGCGTCTTTGAGAAGGCAAATCCGGCCAACAGGAAAACGATTCGAGAAGTGGCGGATGTTTTCTGGGACGTCGATCCCGCGATTTCGCATCCGGTCGTCGGCAGAGTAACCAGCTTGACCTCGGAGGGAAAACCCGACCCAACCTGGTATGCAATGGGAAGACAGGCACACTTCATCGAGGTTGAAGTGGATCCCGAAACCGGCATGGTCGCTGTAACCAACATCGTTTGCGTCAATGACGTCGGGCACCTCTTCAATCCTCGAGGCGCCGCAGCCCAGCAGTACGGAGGCGCCATTATGGGCTTGGGCAGGAGTGGGACCGAGGAGCATGTCTGGTGCCCGCGCACGGGTGTGGCATTGAATTTTGACCTGATTAACTACCACATCGGAACGATGAACGACTATCCGCCATCGACATGCCTTATCAATGAGAGCCATCTTGGCTATGCTGCTTTCGGATCTTTTGGGATCGGTGAGAATCCCGGGGCGGCGCTGTCCGGGATTACCGTTTCCGCCATCTACAATGCGACCGGGAAATGGGTTATGGACTATCCGACCACCCCGGACAGGGTCCTCAAAGCCCTCGGAAAGATTTAATTTGAGATTCGAAATTTGGACATCGAACCGGCCGCCGGCGGCAACAGCCGATCCGGAAATGGTGTGGGCGCAATCATGGGTTGCCGATGCCTTTTATAGTCTCACGGAGTTTGGGCGACTCACGGGGATTATCTCGAATTAGGTCCGCTATGATCGGAAAAGTGTTGCAGGTCAGGCCCTGTCACGCTGCAGGCTTTTTCTCAAAGGTAAACCTTATTCGATATCCTGGCATATGCGTCATTTTGAAGAGCTGGAGCAGCCTTGTGGATGCCCGGTTCTCCTCGACAATGCGCACGGCCTTTGATGGGGATGTGTTCAGCGCTTTGACCAGGACCGGTTCAATACTATATGGTTTGGCCACTTTCCTCTTGTTCCTAAGGTTAGAAATGCTTATAAAGATAGGTCGGCTATCATTTCCGGACGGGCAAGGAGGGCAACAGCTGAGCCTTCCTCCCGCAATTTTAGGCGGTAATTGCCAAATTCAGCAAAACCAAGATCGGAGAACAATTCAATGGAGATTAGACTGAACGCCAGTGGGCAAAGCTCATTATCAACCAAGGCATGCTTCAGCGACGAGAATGGATTTGAAGTCGCCTCCACCATCGTCATGGGGAAGAAAGACGCGGTTCTCATCGATGCACAGTGGACTCTATCCAATGCTCATCGAATTATCACGGAGATCCTGGACACGGGCAAAAATCTTACGACCATCTACCTTTCCCATGCCCATCCGGATCATTACTTTGGAGCGGGCGTGATCGCCCAGGCTTTCCCCAAGGCGCGTGTTGTAGCGATACAGTCGGAAGCCGATATCATGAACAAGCAATTCTTCGGCAAAATCGAACACTGGGAAAGCATCATCGGATCCGGTAACGTCTGTAGGGTATCGGCAAAAATCGAGGCTCTGAAAGAAAACCACTTCGAACTGGAAGGGCAGCGCCTTGAAATCATGACGAAGGTCATGGGTGACATGAGATACAACACGATGGTGTGGATCCCTTCGATCAAGACCCTGGTTGCCAGCGACGTCCTGTTTAATCAGGCACACCCTTTCACCTGCGAGCTTACCAAAGAAGAACGCGCGCAGTGGATTGCGGATGTTAACAAGATCGAAAAGATGGGCGCCGAGGTCATCATTCCTGGCCATCAAAAACCGGGATGCCAGTTCGACAAGAGTTCTCTCGATTTCACCAGAGAATACATCGTCGCTACCGAAGAAGAACTGGCAAAACAGGACACGGTCGCCGGCTTTTATTTCGCGATGGCGGATCGCTTCCCGCAGGCCAATCTCGTACGGCTAAGCAATGGAATGAACGCGGCTGTATTCAAGGGCGGCCTGGACTGGAACTGGCGCGAAATACAATAAGCGGCTTCTGACCGAATTTGATCATTGAGTCCCGCCGTGATGCGGGACTCAATGATCGGGCCTGGGAAAAGTTTGCGCAGTACTTTGCACTCCAAAAGCTCGCTCCTCTTCGACACCACCTAAATCAATTCCGTGCTCACCCGCCCATTCCTGCCCGTATCTGGCAGCCAGGAAAGAACTCCGAAGATCTGGAGATCAAGGACAGCATGGTCTTCGAAAAAGCGAATTCTGCCAGCAGAAACCTAGCGGGAGTTTACTGTGAACAAACTAATTCTTTGCGTCAAGTCATTATTTTACAAACACTTAGACTTTGGAATGCCGTATTACCCTATTATGGTGGGTAATACGGCCGCACACGAATTAAGTCCTTTAAAATCAACATCAGCATCTTCGCTCTGCGTCGTTTCGCAGTAAACTCCCGCTAGCCCCTCTTTGCGTCTTCGACGCTTAGCGTCCTCAAGTCAGACTCAAAGGCGCTAAGTCTCCAAACCAATCACCTGTCTTCCAGTGTATAATGGCGCATATTTTTGAGCCTTTGGAGACCTGGTTGTAAATGTGAGGATTCTATCCGTGAGGTATCACAATGAAATTTCGGATGTTCTCATTCCTGTCCGCATGCTTCCTCTCCGCGATCGCAGTTCCACTTCAGGCTCAGCAGTCCTGTGAAAGTCTGGCTTCCCTCAAAATTCCCAATCTTACGATCACTTCGGCAAAAGCCCTCGATAAGGGATGGGAGTTGCCTGTGCAGGAGGGGTTTATCAGCACGAAAGCCGGGGTGAAAGTCTCGGTTCCCTTCTGCAGAATCGAAGCCTATTCGACACCATCCAGTGATTCTCATATCGGCATCGAAGTGTGGCTTCCGCTCGCTGCCAATTGGAATGGAAAATTCTTTGCTGTAGGCAATCCCGGATTCATCGGTTCACTTGCGCGCGGCGCCCTGGCAGGCAACGTGCAGCAGGGATGGGCAACCGCGTCCACCGATACCGGCCACGTGGACGATACCGCCAAATGGGCGGTTGATCATCCTGAGAAATGGGCGGACTGGGGCTATCGCGCCGTCCATGAGATGACGATGGCCGCCAAAGCGCTTATCAAAGCCTATTATGGCAAACCTGAGCAGCATTCCTACTGGAACAGCTGCCACAACGGGGGCAACCAGGGACTCAACGAAGCGCAGCGCTATCCTGACGATTTTGACGGAATTGTCGCCGGCGATCCCGCTTTCTACATCTCGCATCTGCAGCCGGGTTCGCTGTACCTCAGCTGGGTAGCCCTGAAGGATGGAGTCAACGGTCCCGGCTATATCGGCAACAAGCTTGCGATCATAAACAGGGCGGCACTCGACGCCTGCGATGGCCTCGACGGCCTTGTCGACGGTCTCATTACCGATCCCCGGCAGTGTAAGTTCGATCCCAAGACCATTCAATGCCCTGGGGATTCGGATGGCCCTTCCTGCCTGACGGCAGCCCAGGTCGATACGGTGAAAAAGATTTATGCCGGCGCAAAGTTCAATGACGGCACCCAGATCTACAGCGGCTTTCAGCCGGGCAGCGAACTGATTTGGGCTCCGATCATGGTCGAGAAGGAGCCCTTCTTCGTCAACGTCGATTTTTTTAAGGGCATGGTCAAAGAAGATCTCAATTGGGATTGGCACACCTTTGATGTGGACCGGGATACACGCGAAGCCATAGCCAAAACCGGGAAGATGGTCGACGGCAACAATCCGGACCTGAGGCCTTTCAAGAAGGCAGGCGGCAAGATCATCATGATCGGATCGTGGAACTCAAACTCACTGCCAACCCGCACCCTCTCCGAATATTATGAGGAGGTGGAGAAAACGGTCGGCGGCCCGAGCCGGACACAGGATTTTGCCCGCTTGTTTATGGTTCCGGGATCGACCGGGTGTCCGGGTTTCATGGCCAACCAGAAGGATTTTGATGCCTTCACTGCAATTCAAAATTGGGTTGAGAAAGGGGTGGCGCCTGATTCGATCACCTTCGCGCAAAGGGATAGGGTCAAGGTCTACCGGACTAGGCCGGCATGCGCATATCCCAAGGTAGCCAAATACAAGGGGACCGGCGACATCGACGACGCCGCTAATTTCACCTGCGTCGCTCTGGCGAAGTAGTTGAGAAAATCCGTTTGCGGGTTTACGTGTTCACGCGTGAACGGGTAAAGGATATCAGGAGAGAGTATCGATGGCTGATCTTGCAGGAACCAATGGCGAAAGAAGAGATTTCAGTGTCGTCGGAAAGCCGAATATCCCTGGTAGGCTGTCCTATTCGATTGCGACCGGCAAGGCAAAATTCGGGTCCGATGTGGTCGTCCCCAACATGCTCCATGCCAAATTCCTTCGAAGTCCACACGCGCGAGCCGTTGTCAAAAGCGTAGACGCAAGCAGAGCCAAAGCGATCCCGGGCGTTGTGGAGATCATCACCTGGGAAGATCCGGAACTGAAGGTGCTGGGTGGCGGGGCCGGCATGGCCGGCGCCGGAAGCGGGAGCCTTGAGAGAGATCTGGCCGTCACTTTCCTCGACAATATTGCCGACCAGGAAAACGAAGAGGTCGCGGTGATCGTTGTGGCGGAAAGCGAGGAACTCTGCGACGAGGCCCTCAAAGCGCTCAAGGTGGACTGGGAAGTGCTGCCGCATATCCTCGATCCGCGCGAGGGGAAGAAGCCGGGCGCGCCGATCGTCCAGGTGAATCCAAAGGGCACGAACGTGGAATCAGCAACACGAAACGAGGGGGATATCGAAGCCGGATTTAGACAGGCCGATCAGATCATCGAATTCGACTGGAACCTGTCCTACTTCAGCTCTCACGTACCTAACCCCTATGGCGGCGTAGCCTGGTGGTATGACGATCCTTTGAGCAACGTGGGCCAAAACCTGTGGATCGAAGGTGCAACTCAGGGGACCGCTCACATCGCCGCCATGTACAAGCTTCCTTTGGATAAAGTCAGTCAGAACACAGTATTCCAGGGTGGGAAGTATTGCGACTGGGGTCTCCGAAAAGCAGCCATGATTACGCCGTTTTTGGCCAAACGCACGGGACGGCCGGTCAGGATGGTCATCGGCCGGCAGGATATGTATGACCTTGCGATCACGCAGCGCTTCGCCCATATAAAAGTCGGGTTTAAGGATGACGGCACCATCACCGCAGCCCAGGATATTTCGGTCGCGGCGGCCGGCGTGAGAAACAGTTCAAGGTTCGGCACAACCAGCGACATGAATTACGGTCCTTTCTTTACCACCAAATGCACTAACCTCCAGTTTGTCTGTGAGGCCGTAAACACCAATACCGGCAAGCTGTATGTCAGCGCGCAACATTGCCCCTATACGTGGGATGTGATGACCGTTGCCCAGCAGCGGATCGCGGATAAGCTGGGCATGGACCCTGTCGAGATCGCGACCAGGAATATCCACGGGCCCAAGTCGCAGGCCGACACTTCCCTCCCCCCGAGCTATCAGGCGTGCCTCGAAGCCGGGAAGAAGGCGATGAACTGGAAATGGCACACAGCGGGAACGAAGAAACTTCCTGACGGGAGAATGCACGGAGCAAGTTTCCGATACCAGATGTGTCCGCGGCATGCATTTTCGGGATATTCATGTACGGTGGCGGTCAAGAGCGACGGCAGAGTGTACATTCCGACTCAGGGACCATGCACCGGCATTTTCGCCGTGGATGCGTGCGCCCTGGTTGTCGCCGAGGAAATGGGCGCCCGACCGGAAGATGTCATTGCCGAGTTCGATCCCAAAGCCGTCTTCACTCCTGTCGGAGGAGGAAGCGATGGCACCGCCGCCGCCGCATGGGTGGCCAAGGAAGCGGCAGTCGCGTGCAGGAAAGTGCTGCTAGAGCAGGCTGCGACCAGTCTGAAGGCGAAGCCTGAAGACCTCGATATCAAGGATTCAAAAATATTCCTAAAATCCAATCCAGACAAAACGTATCCGTTCAGCCAGTTCTCCGGAAGGGAAACGGCAGCGACCTTTACCGGCAGGCCCCCGGCTTCGCTATGGAGCACCGGCATGGGGAAGATGCTCGACACGATGAACGTGCTCTTCTGCGAAGTGGCGGTCGACACGGAAACCGGCAACGTGGAAGTGCTGAAGCATCTGGTTGCCGTGGATCCCGGCAAGGTCATTCGCCGCACATCGCTGGAAGGACAACTGCACCAGGTGATGATGTTCAGCGAAGGCGCGCAGCTGTCGGAGGATTTCGCCTACGACAAGACAACCGGGGTGAAGCTGCACACGAACATGTTCGAATATAAAAAACCTACGATTCTCGATATAGGCCCGGTTGAATCCATTGTTCTGGAGACCAGGGTGGGCAACGCCGCTTACGGAGCGAATGGGATCAGTCATTCAATGGCCAATACTCATTTGATTATTTGCGCCATTGAAAATGCGATCGGCCAATGGGTTGATCCGCCGGCCACGCCCGAGCGTATACTCAAATCATTAGGTAAAGCTTAAACCAAAGGACTTAAACACGAAATACACGAAATATGATTTGTGTATTTCCTGGTCAAAAATTGCAGTTTCAGGGGAGTGCATGTATGCCGGAAGACTTTAGACCGTGGACATGGAAACCGCCGGAAGGTATTTCGCCTGTAGATCGCGGTTTGTCGAGGCAGGACGCGCATGACAAACTGTCCGGCCAGGCAGTCTTCACCAGAGACCTGAACTTTCCCGGAATGCTTTACGCGAAAATCCTGACTTCCCCTTATGCCCACGCCAAAATCGGGAGCATGGATACGAGCAAAGCCGAAGCTCTTACCGGCGTCCGCGACGTCGTGATATTCAGCGATCCCGATGTTGCCTTCGAAAATTCCACAGGCGGGTATTGCGCCGCCGAATACAACATCCTTACGCTCCCAAGCACGAGCGATTTCTATCAGCACCCCATGGGGGTTGTGGTCGTAGCGGATAGCGAGGAGATATGCGACCGCGCGCTCAGGCTCATTGAGATCAAATGGGAAGAACAGCCGTTCATCCTGGATATGGAACAATCGCTGAAACCGGACGCGCCCAAGATCATGCCTGAAGTTCTGCGTTTGAATCGAACGGCCAAAGAGCCGAATACTCTCTGGACCAGAACGACAGAACTCGGAGACGTGAAGAAGGGATTCGCCGAGGCGGACAAAACAGTCGAATTCACGATCACGAGAGCAACGAATTCGCCGGCAGGCGTTGAGGCGATGGCGTGCGTCGCCCAGTGGAGAGGGGAATTTCTGGACATATGGCCCCACCACACAGCGCACATGCAGCCGGTCCTGAGCAACCCGAGCCTGCCCACGATGGGACTGTCGGGAGTCTCGCTCGGGTATGGAAGCGTACCGCTCGAGGTGAAATCCAAGCCGAAGAGCAGGACCGACCCCCTCCTCCCGATTGCCGAACCCAACAAGATCACCATAACCACACCTTACCAGGGAGCCTGGTACGGCGGCATTGCATGGCTTGGCTACTCCACCGCGTTTATACGCCTGGCAGCGATCCTGGCCAAAAGAGCCAAGGACCGGCCCGTGAAGCTGCTGTACGACGAAAGTAATTTTTATTGCAACGGGGATGACGCGGCGACTTACCGGTGCAAAGTGGGCGCCAAAAAGGACGGAACGATCACGGCCCTGGATTGGCACGTCACGGGGCCTTTCGGAGAGCTTCACATTGACAAGACGCATGAATCCACCGGGATTCCCAACCTCCGCAACACGCAGGAATGGGCACTGATCAACCGGGGCCACTACATGTGCTTTAGGCATGGTGCGCACTGCTGTGTGCCTCATAATGTGATGTTCGATCATGTCGCCGCAGAATTTGGTCTGGATCCAACGGAAGTCGCTCTCAAAAATGACGGCTGTCAGGGACACGACTGGGATTGGGTTACTCAATATCAGAAAGAGAATGGATTCCCGCAGCGGCAGAGCCTGAGGGAGATCATCAAGCTGGGCAAAGAAGCCATTCATTGGGACCAGAAATGGCATGCCCCGGGCGCCAGGAAACTGCCCAATGGAAGAATGCACGGACTTGGGTTCGTTCACATAAACGAGTGGAGTTGGATCGCGGGTCGACAGTTTGGCTGTCTGATCCTGCAAGACGGGAAACTCACGATTATCGGGATGCGCGCCGATTTCGGAATGGATACCGAGTCGGCGTTCCGCCACTGCGTGGCTGCGGAAGCGGGATTAAGATACGAAGATATCGTCGTCCAGCAGCAGCGCTCGGATGCAAACACCTATCGTTTCTGGGTCCCCGGCGGATCGATGGGAATCGGCCAAACCACTCCTCAGCTGGTGGTCGCGGCAAGAGAACTGAAACGGAAGATCATCGGTTATGCCCTACAGTCGCGCCAAGGCATCCTGGGAGGCCCCGGGATGCCCGCCTTCCCGGGCAAAAAGGCCGAAGATCTCGATGTCAAGGACGGGTTTGTTTTTGAGAAGACGAATCCCAAGAACCGAAGAAGCGTCAAAGAAATAGCCACTTCATTCTGGGGTGACGACCCTGCGATCATTCACCCGACTGCTCCAAGTGTGACCGGATTGACGCTGGATGGGAAACCGCATCAGCAGATGTACATCATGAGCCGGCAGGCGCATTTCATTGAGGTTGAAGTCGACACCGAGACGGGTGAAGTCATGGTCACGAATCTGGTATGCGTCAATGACGTGGGCCACCTTTTTAATCGCCGCGGCGCGGAGGCGCAGCAGTACGGGGGCGCCATCATGGGCTTGGGAAGAAGTGCCACTGAAGAGAAAGTCTATTGTCCGCGAACAGGGGTCGGGTTGAACTTCGACAACATCGGCTATCACATCGGGACCATGAACGACTACCCGCCCGTCAAGTGCATCATCAATGAGAGCCACCTGGGATATTCGACGTACGGGGCCTGCGGAGTCGGGGAGGACACAGGCGCTTCTTTGTCGGGAATTACTGCAGGTGCGATATTCAACGCCACGGGAAAGTGGGCTCTCGATTACCCCCTGACTCCCGGCCAAGTCCTCAAAGCCCTCGGAAAAATCTAAAGCAGAACGCCACGGATTGCACGGATTTATATTTGTGCAATCCGTGACGTTTTTGCAGTCTAGTACGCCTCGTAGTGCGGAACGACATCCTTATACTTCGCGACAAGCTTGTCCCAGTTCTTGGGCAGCTCGATCTTCTTGCTAACGAGGGAGTTCCCAAACCCACCCACACTGCGGAGCAGGCTGGACCAGGCTCCGGGGCCACCGGCAACCAGAATCATCAGATTGTCGATGTCCATTGTGGTCCTCCTGGGCGTGGTCTGCGCCAGTTCGATGGTAGGGATCGGAGGAGCCACATGTTCCGCGATGTACCGCTTCACCTTGGCCTTGGTATACCCTTCGGCCGAGAGAATCTTCGCGTGCGAAGGCATGACGAGCAAACAGGACATGCCACCCGCACCCATGGCAGCCAAATGATCAAGAATTCCTTTGGCGCTTGTCTCACGCGGCACGCTCTGTATGTAGGTGTTGGGCAGGAACAAGGTTATGGTGTTGTCGTCCTTCTTGAAGCCGCGTTCGACACTGAGCGACTCCCATGGGCTTTCCTCTTCATTTTCGCCTATGACAAGGCTCCATTTGAGCGGATCCCCAAACACTCCCATGTCCTCGATGGCCTTTCTGGCCCCGCCGATATTCTTGACGATCAGGCCGAGAGCCCGGCCCATGGCAGAGTTGGCAATGTTCCCCGGACTCAGCGCGCCCGAACTGCAATTGATGTTGATCTGGTCTCGGATCGGGCCGTTAATGGCAAAGAAAGGCGCCCATGAACCCGTGCTCACTTCGAACGTATCGAACCTGGATTTCGGGTCGGACACGGCCTGCACCGCGGCGATCAGAAACGGCATATGCGTGGGAAGCGCACCGGCCATGACCGCATTGATCGCTATCTTTTCAATCGTGGCCTTCCCTAATCTCGGGATAACCTTGGCGACGACATGGTCAGACGGAAGGTCCGTCCCGGTCAACATTTCAGCCACCGCTGCTTCAGTCGGTGGAATGATGGGAAGTCCATCGGTCCAGCCTTTGCCGTAGAAATAGCGGTTGACTTCCTGGAGACTACCCCTAAAGGCGATCTTGGGAGGCTTCTCGGTTTTGGGTTTGGGAGATTTTTCTTCAGCTGTTAATGGTTTTGTCAGCCCTTCGACAACATCTTTCATCACTGCCGCGATGCCTTCTTCAATGTCGGATTGTACGGTGGATTCACAAGCGACTGATTCTGGCACAACCCTGATTACGGGCATTCCCTTCCCGGATGCTGCGGAATGAGCGTCTGTAGCGAACCCTTTATTAGCCAGTAGCACGACCGGCTTGCCAAAGTCCTCGATTGCAACTGTGTTGTAAGCGAGGAACTTTGTACAGGACCCTCAGTCTCCCACCACTGAGACAACCCCATCCACAGACTTGATCCACGCAATAAAGTCTTCGCGCCTGTTTGTCTCAGTCTCGGTGACGTTTGGATCCGTGGAATGAAAGAGGCTGGTCTGGATATCGGGATACATCGATTTTAGCCTCTTTCCAACCGATTCCGCAATCGGCACCGAGGCCCGCTTGAAGTTTGCAAACAATCCGATCTTCTTCCCTGCCAGAGTCTGCAATCTGGGAGAGATTCCCCGAAGCGGGATCGGGTCCACTTCCGCCCACGGATTCAGGACCGAATATTGCGTTTCAGTTACCCTGGCAGCGGGACTCTTGGCGGTCTGGGCTGTGGAAATACCCATCGTGACCATGACCGCGAGAATTCCGATGACAAGCCGCGTCAAAAATCTGCGCATAGCACTCCTTTCCTCTGTAGTTCCTTTGGGCAGGATTATATAGAAAAAACGCTACGGCCAACACGAAATTCACTGAGCTCTCGCCTCTGCGAAAATCCGCGAAATCCGTGGCGTTTTTGAACCGCCACGCTGCGGCGATCACAACTTCTTGGTGGTCGCCCCCACGTTGACCTCGTCTTCTCTCCAGTTCCAATCTTTGCCGCCTTTGAAAACACCGGCATTCATTTCATTGCTGATGAAGAGATTGGCCTCCGGGAACTTCTGGCACATACCATAGTAGAAATCACCCTCGGTTTTGCTCGAGGCGATGACCTCCTCGGTTGCATACAGGTAATTCTTCATGAAAGTGAAATTGGAACCATCGAAGGGCATGCCCGGTTTCTGATGGCCGGGGATGATGGTCTCGGCGCCCATTTTTTCCAGCATCTTAACGTCGCGGGTCCACTGCGCGCGCTCGTCCGCGGTGACTTCGCAGGTGAAGGGGTGCGCCTCGTTGAACAGGACATCGCTGCCGTAGAGGGTTTTGATGGAAGGGATCCAGCACACTGAATTGTATTTCAGGTCGCCCATAATATTCGGGAGGATCTCAATCCGCTCCCCTTCCAGCTCGAAGTAGTTCTGCTTCATAGCCTCAATATTGACCGTCTTCCGGCACACGTTGGTCGTCCCAATCACCGTCTCCCAGTGGGAGAGTTTCCCGAAGAATTGACGGTTGATCATGCCGGCCACGTCGGGGAGCGCGATGCACTTTACGCCCGGGAAAGCTGCCGCGATGACACCCAGACCAAAATAATGATCAGGATGGGCATGTGTAACATAAATGGTTTTCAGTTGCTTGCCGGTTTCGGTGATTTCTGCGATGACGCGATGGGCGTTCGACAGAGTCCACTGTGCATCTAGCAGAGCGGCATCGGTTTTCCCCATGACAATGACCGACGCCACCTCAAAACCTTTTTCATCGCTGAAAAAGGTCTTGGTCGACAGCAGTTTCGACCCATGATTATTGATCCTAACTTCCATTGGCTAAACCTCCAAAATATGACGTTACTTTTGCGAGCCACTCGTAGGCCCCTGCCGGGCCCAATCCAGACGGGCAATAAAAACCTAAGATATCTACCGCTAAACCGGGGAAAACCCAAACTCTTTTTATGGGGGGCGCAGTGCACTTTGGAAGTGCGCAAGCTTGCTTGCGCTTTCGATTCCACTTCTGCTCCAAATTGACAATGCAGGCAGAGCGATTTATCCTGCATTGCGCTTGTAGTGTGCGATAGCTTGCCACCGCTTTGGATTGAGGTCCCGTCACTCACGGAGCCAGGTTTTACAAACCGCCGATTTTCGCGGATCCACGCGGGTAAATCCGCGAGAGGACATGTTCATGGAAGCACTGCAGGTCGTAAGTCCCCGCTGCTTTAGTCGGGTTCAGATCCCCATTCCCCATCTGCCACCCGCAGGCAAAGACCACATCCTGGTCCGGACGGCATGGGTGTCCATGTGCGGCAGCGATATCCCGTTCTTTACGGGGAAAAAACGGATCCAATCCTATCCTTTGGCTCCGGGCGCACCCATTCACGAATGTGTCGGTGAAGTGGTGGAAAGCGCATCGGACCTGTTCCGGCCGGGCGACCGGGTTCTCTCCGTCCCTGATGGAGATAAAGGCCTCGCCGAGTTCTTCCTGGCCCAGGTCTCGAAAACGGTAGGGTTAAAGCGTGAAATCGACGATCCCGGAGCGGCGTGCGTCATTCAGCCCCTATCAACCGTTATGAATGCAATGGACCGGATGGGAGATATCCGCGAAAAGTCCTTAGCGGTTCTCGGACTCGGCTCCATAGGATTGATGTTTTGCTGGCTTGCGGCAAAAAGGGGCGCGGGTAGAGTCGTCGGCATCGATCCGTTCGACAGCCGTTGCAGGCTGGCCGAACAAATGGGCGCAACACAGACTATCTGTAAACAAAGCATCGAGGTCGTCCACGAGGCGCGCACTTCTCCGGACAACTGGAATCCTCCTGAGGTCTGTATTGAAGCTGTGGGTCACCAGATGGAGACACTGAACGACGCCCTGGAACTCGTGGGAAAACGGGGCACCGTTGTCGCATTTGGCGTTCCCGACCATCGGGTTTACGCATTGGAGTACGAGATCTTTTTCCGCAAAAATGCCATCCTTATGGCGACGGTCACCCCGGACTGGGCAGCCTATTTCCCGAAAGCGCAGGATCTCTTTCTCCAAAACCGCCAGGAGCTGTCAAAGATTATCACCCACCGCCTGCCGATCCGGGAAGCCCAGAGGGCGTTTGAGAAGTACGAGCGGCACGAGGATGGAATAATCAAAGCCTTGCTCGACGCCAGGGACTGGTAGCCCCGGCAACTGAACGTCCGTCCACCAAATCAGACGGTTTGCGGACCCTTCTAACCACTTGTCAGCCCATTCGGTTGCGGTGTATTGTCTCTCGATAAATCATGGAATTAAGACACCTCCGATATTTCGTCGCGGTGGCCGAGCAGCTGCATTTCCGCCATGCCGCGGAAATTGTGCACGTGGCCCAGCCCGCCCTGAGTCAGCAGATCAGGCAACTGGAAGAGGAAATCGGTGTGACTCTTTTCGAGCGGTCGCACCACAAAGTCCGGCTGACGCCGGCCGGGAAAGCCTTCTACGAAAATGCGCAGATCATCCTCAAGCAAGCGGATCAGGCGGTGGCGAAAGCGCGAAAGGTGGAATTCGGCGACGCCGGGACGATCCGGATCGGATTTGTCAGCACGGCCGCAATCCGCGTGCTGCCGGATGCCGTGAGAAAGCTGCAGAAACAAGTGCCATCGGCCGAGGTTGAATTAAATGAGCTTGCCGCAGGGGAGCAAATCGACGGGCTTTATCGGGAACAACTGGATATCGGTTTTGTCCACGCCAAATTATCCAAGGATGTCTTGAAAACATTGGTCGTTGCTCGCGATCGCCTGATGGTGGCCGTGCCGGGCTCCTGCAAATTGGCCGGTCGCACGCGTGTTGACCTGAAAGATCTGGCTTCCTGGCCGGCGATCATGCCCGCCGGCCATTCAAGCTCCGGATTTTACGAGCAAGTGCGCATGGCCTATCAGATGGCTGGTGTGCGGCCGGAGCGCGTGCATTATACCCGGCTGTTGCAGACCGGCCTCCTCCTGGTGGCGGCCGGCTTGGGAGTTTCGCTCGTCCCCGAATCGTTTCAATCAATCCATGTGAGGGGCGTTGTATATAAGAAGCTTCAGGTCGAACCTCCCCTGTGCGAATTGGTGGCCGCCTGGCGCCGGGATAATCCTTCGCCGCTTCTGAACCGCTTTATAAAAAACCTTCCTGAATTGAGCTAATTTTCTGCACGGGCCCTTCGAAAAAAGAAAACCTAGGATGTCCATGACCCGTTTCATAAAAACGGGGCTGGAGCTACAGGCTACCGCAAAGCAGTTGAGTGAAAACGAGGAAAAGATAGACGCCGAACTGCTGGGCCCTCAGGGCCTACCGGTCGATATGGGTGGTTATCACTTCTTCGATACCGCTAAAACTCCAGAAAAGATGCGACCCAGCCTGACGCTGAGCAGACATCTGAGCACGCTGACTTGGTCCCGCGTGAGCCTTATAGCATTCCTAACGGGAAAACATCTGAGTACGCGTTTAAGGACCTAAGTACATCGTCAGGTTTGAGCGTCTTGCTATATTCGTCTAAACGAAAGGGTTCCTAGAATTCATAGGGTCTGACGATGCGTGCCAATAAGAAAATACACCATCGAAGAAAATGGGAAAAGCTCCTTCCCTCTTTTTCCTCAAAACCGATAAAAAACAATCAGAGAGAGGATTTTCGATGGGATGAAATCTGGGAAAGTCGGCAGCACCCGGCGGGTTGACGCCGCCGAGGATGAATAAGAACTCGGTCCCGGGCCGAATCCATGCTGCCACTGTATATTGCGCTGAAGACACAAACCTTTCCAGCTCCAGGTCGGAACGTAGAACTTGAAATCTAGGCCGGCCGGCCTTCGCGACAACGAAGACGCCTCAACTAGTGTTGTGAGTCGTAATTGCAGGAGCCTATAAACCCCAGCAGTTTAAGGTAAATATGATTGTCTTGCAGCCATTTCATGCGAATTCTTATGTACCTATCTTTATGACGCAGCACACTAGATTTTTACGGGTCGACAAAGGTTTTCATCTGAATTTGCGCTCCGCCCGCATTTCTTGCATACGAACTTTGCATCCTTCACCAGCTCTTTGTAATCCTCCAAACTACTCTCGATATAACCCATATTTATCAGATAGCACAGATGTTCATCGTGCATGACGCACGGCATCTCGGGTTTTTTCATTTTTATCCTCCCTTTTTGTTTTATGCTCCTTGAACGACAATAACCGGCCGGTTCTTTTCGTAGGTATAGATACAACAACCGTGTGTGCGGTGCAATAGGGATTCGCCCCGATCGCCCGCAAATCCCTTATCCGGGCTGCGAGAATGAGTCCGGCAAGAGGGGAAATAATAGAGATCGGAAATGATTACGCTACCGGAAAACTCCGCACGCCACCGCGTGCATTCCCCATTGGCTGGACCCCGGGAATTCCCGAGGGTTCCTATCCATCAATGGGTGCTCTCTCTCGAAATTGGCAAAATGGAACAGCAACGGCTCATAGCTTCCGGCCCTTGCGGGCCTAACACGCGTTTCTCCACAAAAACGAAATAGTGGCTTGGCGATCCGGCGGGTCTTCGAATCATCCCAACGGAGTGGTGGTTTATAGTATGCACGGGCAAAATAGAGAAGCCGCGCAACACGAGGCATAAACCCTATTTGCGCGGCTTCGAATAGAAATCAGGATTGCCAACGAGAAAGTGTGGTTCTCACTTCTTCCTGTCAGCGGCTGCAAGGATCTGCGAAGGCTGGCTCTTCAAGAATTCCGCATCTTCATCGTCTGCGAGCCAATCAGAAACTTGACCGATCTTTTTGGCGGTCTCGTAAAGGGCCATATACACGAGGCACTGTTTTTTGTCGCCATCAATACCGAGCTTTGTTAAATAGCTCGTTGTGTAATTCAACTTTTCGTGGATCTGGTCTAGGATCATGTTGGCCACCGGGCAGAGATAAGGAGCAATGCCTTCCGCCCTGGTCTGGGCTTCTTTGGGATGGTGGACGCAACCCTTGACCTTCAGTTTGAGCATGACCCCATCCGGGCCGACTTTATGGGCAATTCCCTTCGCGATCCCTTCTTCGGTGATCGCTTTGGAACAGCTCGTGACGATTTCGTCTACATTTTTCCCCTCGATCTTCTTAGCCCGAATGAAGTCGACTCCGACAAACTCACATTTCCAGTGGATCATCCCGGAGAGTTCATGATACGCGAGAGTTTCCAGTCTCGAAAGCAACTCGTTGCAATACTTTATGTTATCCATTAGATCCTCTCCTTATTTCCAAATCTCTCCCAGTACACCATATCCTCAAGCGGCAATTTTGGCCTTGGATGCTTGCGCTGTTCTAAAGGATATCCGATCGCAAGGAAAGCTATGACTTTATAATCTCCCATTCCCGTCGGAATGCCCAAGATCTTTTTGAACCTCATGGCATCTCTCGTACTTGCCACCGGCCCGTGAACCCAGCAGGACCCCAGTCCCATGGAATGGGCCTGCAATGACATATTCTCAATGGCAGCGCAAAGGTCATAGGGAACATCAACGCTTCCCACCTGCAGATCCCCGATTATGGCAATGACCACCGGCGCCTGCTTGCAGAATTCGGACACTCTGCCGGAGTACATAAACTCCAATACCTCAGCCCTCTTAACCGGATCTTCGATCCCTTCAAACCTCTGTTGCAGTTCATTGAGGCAGTACCAGGCTGTCATGCGCGATCCGCTTCCCTGCTTGGCCAGATCGCCAATTTTATTCCTTGTTTCCTGGTCCCGGACAACGATGAATCTCCACGGCTGATAGTTCTCACCCGTAGGCGCCCATCGTGCTGCCTCAAGAATTTTGTCAAGCATCTCATCCGGGACTGGGTCCGTTTTGTACCTCCGGATACTCTTTCGTGATTTAAGTACATCCAGAAATTCTGGCATACGAAATACCTCCAAGCTTGTAGAAATAATTAAGTGCTGGCTCTGTAAAATCTATAACCTTATGCGGGATAGAACCACACTATGGGCAACAAACAAAGTATCAAAATTAGATCAAATCACGAGTTCGGTCAACACGAAAATATTTGGGAAAGCAATGTTGTTGCCGCGCGTTAACCCCCATGCTGGGGCATGATCAGATGATGCTCTTTTCCTTGAGCTTCTGCATCTCCTGCGCATCGATTCCTAGGAACCCACGGTAGACTTCTTCGTTGTGCTCGCCCACCGCAGGAACTCTCTTCGTGCGGTCGCCCGGCGTCTTGGACATCTTGTAGACTGAACCGCTGAGCTTCACCTTTCCGGAAACGGGCTGGTCGACCTCGACGATCATATCCCTGCTGAGCAAGTGCGGATCATTGGCGACCTGGTCAAAAGTGGGCAGAGGCGAACAGGGTACCTGGAATTTCTTGAGGATTGCGAAGATCTCCCCGACCGTTTTCCCCTTGCACCATGCCTGCACCAGGCCGTCGACTTCCTCCATGTTTTTGGTCCTGTTTTCACGAGTGGCGTAGCGTTGCTCGCCGATCAAGTCCTCCCGACCCATTGACTGAAGGACCTTTTGCCATTGAGGATCGGTGATCGTACAAATCACCACGGCCCCGTCCTTGGCATTGTAGGCGCCGAATGGGGCGGAGCTGCTGAGCTTGTTGCCCAATCTCTTGGGAACGATGTGCGTGTCGAAGTAGTTGGCGCGGTCCGGGAAAACCATCGCCCAGATGCCGTCTTGCATGGACACGTCAATGGCCTGCCCCTCGCCCGTTATTTTCCGGTAATACAGGGCCGCCAGGATGGCGATGGCGCCGTTGTATCCTCCCATGTAATCACCGAGCGAGATGCCCGCCTTCAGCGGCTCGCCGTCAGGATAGCCGGTCACGCTCATCAACCCGCCCATCGCTTGTGCGACGACGTCATAGCTGACATCGTTGCGGCGGGGGCCGGTTTGCCCGAATCCTGAAATGGAGGCGTAAATGATCCGCGGGTTGATCTTGCTGATTTCTTGGTAGCTCAGGCCCAGTCGGTCCATACCACCGGGGGCGAAATTTTCCACAAGGACATCCACCTTGGCCGCCAGCGCCTTGGCAATCTCCTGCCCCTTCGGGCTCTTCAGGTTCAGGGTGATGCTCTTCTTCCCCCGGTTATAGGAAAGGAACTGATACGACTCCCGTTTGGGCGTCATCGGCATGGCAACCCGCTCTGGTTCGCCCGTGCCCGGCATTTCAATCTTGATGATCTCGGCCCCCAGCTCGCTCAGCACCGACGTACAATGAGGACCGGATAAATACTGGGTAAAATCCAATACTCTGACGCCTTCCAATGCCTTAGCCATTATCCTTTTCTCCTTTTGATAGGGACCGGACCATAGCAGAAATATCCATTTTATGCATCAGTCATTTTCTTCCTTGCAGCTTCGGTCGTCAACCGCACCTGCCGCCTGCCAGCATCCCCAATCTTTTGGAGAGTTCGGGAATCATTCATCGTAACGAAGCGCCAGCATTGTGAGTGCTCTCCTGAAGGCACCTGCCTGCTTCAAGAACGTGGCTACGTGCACAGATCAGATTACCAATATTCCGCAATCCACAAGCATCTAAATAACCTGGATCGGCAATCCCTGTCCAATATTAAAAATGTGGTATGGTGATATAAAATAATTATCAAAAAATCTTGACCCGCAGAGTACAAGCGGTTCAGAAACGGCAAAGGATTATCCTGAGGCCACGGATGCATTCACCTGCCTGCCGGTCGAAGAAAGATGCTAAAGAAAGGGATTGAACCCTGCACCTGTATGCCCGAGAATCTGACCGTGCCGTCGGTTCGCGCCCGGAGGGCGCGTCGAGGTGCCAAGCTGGCTTGCACTTTGGTTTGCGGCTTGGCCGGAATTGAGAGCGGCAGCGGGTGCCGCACTCCATGGAGCAACTCATGACAAAACGGACCAGCCTGAGCGAAGCGGTTGCTTCGATCCCCTCGGGATCGCACATAGCGCTTTCCGGCTTTGCGATTGCAAGGTGCACTATGGCGTTTACGCATGAAGTCATTCGCCAGGGAATCCTAGGACTGACCGTATCGCAGTGCCTGGGCGGGATGGACACGGATATGCTGGTGGGCGCCGGGGCTGTCGACCGCTTGATATACGGAGGCGGATCCCTGGATCGTTTCGGAAGGCTTGCTTTCGTAAATGCCGGGATTGAAAACAGCTCGCTCAAGGCCGAACTGTACAGCAGTCTTTCAATCACCTTCCGATTCTTGGCCGGCTCGCTGGGCCTCCCTTTCATTCCGATCCGGTCTCTTGTCGGATCTGATGTATTAGCCCAGCTCGAAAACCGGGCGGGATCAGACATCGCATACGTCACCGATCCCTTTTCCGGTGACCGTTGGCTGACTCTCAAACCTCTTGTTCCCGATGTCGCGATCGTTCAGGTCCAGACGGCCGACGAGGAGGGGAACAGCGTCATTCTGGGGCCGAAGTGGGACAATGCCGAGCAGGTGCGGGCCGCCAGGCGCACGATCGTCATTGCCGAGCACATCGTGCCCGGCAATGTTATCCGCCGGCAGCCGGAATTGTGCGTCATCCCGGGTTTGATGGTTTCACACGTCGTGGATCTACCTTTCGCAGCACACCCGACCTGCATGTATCACGAATATGACTACGATGCCGACGAGATCAAGAAGTACGTCGAAGCCCAAAAAGCTCCGCAGAAGTTCCGGGATTATCTTGATAAATATGTGTATGGCGTGAAGGACCATTGGGGGTATCTCGACCGGGTCGGCGGCCTGCGCCGGCTCAGGACTCTGCGGGCTGACCCGATCCTGGGATATTGAGGAGAAGACGACATGGATTTCACTCCGTCCGAATTGATGGCCGTCTCAGGCGCCCGAGAACTGGAGGACACACAAGTCGTGGCAGTGGGACTTGGGCTACCAGTGGTGGCGGCGTTCCTGGCCCAAAAGACGCACGCCCCCAATATGACAATTCTCTTTGAAATCGGGGTTATCGACCCGGAACCGATCGAAACCGGCGTTGGGCTGGCCGACCCGCGGGTTTGGAACCGGGCGACGGTTTTGAGCAGTTTCACGGATATCCTCGGATCGGTCCTGCATCGTGGCCGCGTGGATGTCGGATTCCTCGGCGGCCTCGAGGTCGACCAGTACGGAAATCTGAATGCGACGCTCGTCGGCAATCCGAACGGAAAGTTCCGTCACATCAACGGGGGCGGCGGTGCAAATGACATTGCCTCTTCTGCACAAAAAACTATCTACATCATGCGGCAGGAGGAGCGCAAATTCCGTGAAACGATCTCGTTCATCACGAGCCCCGGCTATCTCAAAGGCGGCAACAGCCGCAGGAAGGTGGGATTGCCCGGCGGGCCGAGCCGCGTGATCACAGACAAGGCGATTTTCGGATTCGACCCGGAAACGAAAAAGATGATGCTTATTTCCATTCATCCCGGGAATAGACTCGAGGATGTCCTTTCGACGATGGGCTTCCGCCCGATCATTCCGCAACACATTCCTGTTACGGAGCCACCTACAGCCAAGCAGCTCCGGTTGATCAGGGAAGAGATCGATCCGGAGCGGATGTACATGGGAGGTCAGGAGAAGTAGTTATGCCGTACGTTGTCACAAAAGAATGCAATCAATGCGACGCCTGCGTTGCCGGATGCGAATCCGGCGCCGCTCAGCAAGGACCGGATAAGAATACGATTGATATCACCCTCTGCATCGAGTGCGGCATCTGCGCCGCCAATTGCCCTTTCCAGGTGATTGTTTTTGAAGAGGAAGCCGGCACTTGGGCGGCACCCTGAGCTGACTCTTGTAACCGCGGATCTGCGCGGGTTACCACAGGAGGTCCCGACCCGTGCAAATAGGCGCAGATCCCGGGATAGACACCCCTATGCCGCACCCCATTTCCCCCGCTGTAAGAGCGGTATAAGGCTTCTCCGTGCGAAGCAACTCAAACGGAGAAGCCATGAATCGCACACGTGCGGCTCTAGGATTTTGGCTGATTGCGGGTGCGATCAGGAACTGATACGCCAACACCTCCAGAGCTTCGGGAAGCCCTCCTGCCGGACCGGAGCCGGAGCTCGATTTCCCCTAAAAAACCAAAAACGAGGAAAAACATTAACAACGAAACGGTGAAAATCACAAGAAAGTCTGGGGGTTAATTCGTGACTTCCGTGTGTTTCGTGGTTAAGAGCCTTACTGGTGTATTTCGGCCAGGATGCTTCGCTCAGGATCCAGGAGGATTTTGTCCGGACGAGCCGGAAGTTTTATGCTGGTCTTTGCAGGTTTCGTGCCCGTCACTCCAATTAATCTCAGAAATTGCTGTTCCCCTTTGACAACCTGATACACCGGCAGCGCCATCTGGAATGATTCCGAGACCCCCGATTGAGTCAGGGACATCGAGAGCTCGGTCTGGCCGCCCTCGGCGTTTGCAAGGTGATAGGAGAATTCGTACGATGGGGTTTCCGCCCCGTAGACCCACTCGTTGAAAAACCAATCCATGGGTCTGCCGGCATGCTTTTCTACCGTTTTTTGGAAGTCCTCGGTCGATACATTTTCTCCTGCATGGGTTCCGGTGAAATCGCGCATCATGGCGATGAATCGGCTATCCGGATTCTTCATGCTTGGGTCTAACATCAGAACCCGAAGCATTTCCATGATGCAGCCACCTTTGTAGCGGGTCACGTCAAAGGCGTTGCGTTCTGCGTTGTACTCATTCAACTGTTCATTCAGCCACATAGCACCGGCATCGACCGGGCGGTAGCCTAATTGGTTTTTTTGCAGCAGGTTCATGCGCCTGATTTCCCTGAAGTCGTTCATTTCTCCCGGCGAGAACTGGCGTAGATACATGGAGACTGCAAAGTCCGCTCCCCCTTCGGAGAGCCATTGATCGTGGTAGGTCTTCGGGGTTATGAGGTGCTTCCACCATTGGTAGGCTATCTCGCGAACAGCAACGGTTCTCAAATACTCCCGGCCCTCACCGCTTTGATGCATTCCCAGGTTGTTCTGCGTAGTCGAATCCATGAGTGCGCTGTACGGCACAACAGCCAGGTTAGGCCACCATCCATCGCCACCCTCCCCTTGCTGAACGACGGAGATTGATTTAAAGGGCAGCTTGCCGAAAAGAAACTCATAGAAACTGAAAGCCTGCACGCCCATATTGGCGGCATGCTTCACCATGGTCTTGGTGTTCAACCCGCCGCGCAAAAGCACAGCATCCGCCCTGCCGCCGCGCATGATGGACATCTCGGTATTGGCATTTTCGATGCCTTGCATTTCGTTTGGCAGTTCGTTCGTTGCGTAGGCACTCATTTGCACAGAAGGGGTGGTCTGAGTCGCCTGGA
>Ga0326727_10002163_pt1 | contig 68914 bp, 47 predicted proteins | sample MB2enrmetagenome_FD_207643 | JGI IMG/M metagenome (GOLD analysis project Ga0326727, IMG submission 207643) | Lab enriched peat soil microbial communities from McLean, Ithaca, NY, United States - MB29MY | ecosystem: Environmental > Terrestrial > Soil > Wetlands > Peat | place: USA: New York...
GGTCGCCGACCGCCTCCACCACCGCCGTGGCTCCGGAATTGCGCACCGCGAAGCGTTCGCCGGCCATGCCGTTGAAATAGGCTTCGCCGCTCGTGGCCCCGTACAGAACCACGTTCCCCACCAGGATATTCTCCTCGGGCTGGAACGACGAAGTTCGGGGAGGATAAACAATGAGCCTACCTCCTGAAAGCCCCTTGCCGACGTAATCGTTGGCTTCGCCCTCCAGAACCAAGGTGACGCCTTTCGCCAGGAAAGACCCGAAGCTCTGCCCCGCCGAACCGGTGAACTCGAATCGGATGGTGTCATCAGGCAAACCCTCGGAGCCATAGCGCCGGGCAATCTCGCCGCTCAACATCGCGCCTACCGTCCGGTGGGTGTTTCGGATCGGGAGACTGATCGAGACTGGGGCGCCGCGCTCGAGCGCCTCACGCGCATGGTCGATCAACTGATAATCGAGCGATTTCTCCAGTCCGTGGTCCTGTTTGATCAGGCAGCGCCGCCCCACCCGGGTTGGCACTTGGGGATTGTGAAGGACTGAGGACAAATCCAAGCCGCGGGCTTTCCAGTGGTCAACGTCTGGGCGCTGGGCGAGGCAATCGACGCGCCCCACCATCTCATCGACTTTGCGGAAGCCAAGCTGCGCCATAATCTGCCGCAGGTCTTCGGCAACGAAAAACAGGAAGTTGATCACGTGTTCGGGCTGGCCTTGGAATCGCTTCCGCAGTTCGGGGTCCTGCGTCGCCACGCCCACCGGACAGGTGTTCAGATGACACTTCCGCATCATAATGCAGCCCATGGAGATGAGTGGCATAGTCGCAAACCCGAACTCCTCGGCGCCGAGCAGCGCGGCGATGGCCACATCGCGCCCAGACTGCAATTTGCCATCGACTTGCAGGCGGACGCGGCTGCGCAGGTCGTTCATCACCAAAACTTGCTGGGTTTCCGAAAGGCCGAGCTCCCAAGGGATGCCAGCGTGCCGGATGGAGGAAATCGGCGAGGCCCCGGTTCCCCCGTCGTAGCCGCAGATGAGGATCACATCGGAATGCGCTTTAGCCACGCCCGCTGCCACGGTCCCCACCCCGGATTCAGCCACCAGCTTCACGGAAATCCTCGCCTGCGGGTTCACGTTCTTGAGGTCGTAGATGAGCTGCGCCAGGTCCTCAATCGAGTAGATGTCGTGGTGGGGCGGCGGCGAGATCAGGGCGACGCCGGGAATGGCGTGGCGCACCCGCGCCACCACTTCGTCAACCTTGTGACCAGGAAGCTGGCCGCCCTCCCCGGGCTTGGCGCCTTGCGCAATCTTGATCTGCAATTCATCAGCGTTGACCAGGTAATTCGTGGTCACGCCGAACCGGGCCGAGGCTACCTGCTTCACGGCGCTGCGGCGCAAGTCGCCATTGGGGTCGGGGCGGAAGCGCGCTTCATCCTCTCCCCCCTCGCCGGTGTTGGAGCGGCCGCCAATGCGGTTCATGGCGATGGCCAGTGTTTCATGCGCTTCCTTGCTTATGGAACCGAAGGACATCGCGCCCGTAGCGAACCGCTTGACGATTTCAGATGCCGGTTCCACTTCCTCGATGGGTAGCGGCGGCCCGGCGGACCGGAAATCGAGCATGCCTCGCAGCGTGTAGAGATTCCGGCTTTGGCCGTTGACGATCTTCGCGTACTCCTGAAACGTGGCGTAGCTGGACTGCCTCACCGCATGCTGAAGTTTGCTGATGGTGAGAGGATTCAGCAGGTGCCGCTCACCCCGCTCGCGATATTGATAGCTGCCGCCAATCTCCAGCTCGGTCTCGGACTCAGCCGGCGCCTGCATGGCGAATTTGTGCTTCATGAGGGCTTCGCGGGCCAGAACCTCCAGACCTACGCCCTCAATCCGAGAAGGCGTGCCGGTGAAGTAGCGCTCCACGACCGCGCGGTTGAGCCCGATCGCCTCGAAGATTTGAGCTCCGCAATAGCTTTGTAGGGTTGAGATCCCCATCTTGGAAAGGACCTTGAGCAGTCCCTTATCGACGGCTTTAATATAATTCTTCAGGAGCTTTTGGAATGTGTAAGCGGGGGGAAAGTGCCCTCGCACGTGCAGATCTTCCAGCGTTTCGATAGCCAGATAGGGATTGATGGCACTGGCGCCGTAACCGAGCAAGAGCGCGAAATGCATGACCTCGCGCGGCTCGCCCGTCTCGACGATGAGGGCAACCTGGTTCCGCGTCTTCTCCCGCACTAAATGATTGTGCACGGCGGATAATGCCAGGAGACTCGGAATAGGCGCGTACTCCTCATCCACGCCGCGATCGGAGAGAATCAGCAGCGTATAGCCGGACTTGATTGCCAAGGAGGCGCTACGACAAAGGCTCTCCACCGCCTCCTCCAGGCGCCTCTCGCCACCCTGCACGCGAAAAAGCATGGGCAGCGTGGTGGCCAGAAAATCTCCCTGGCTGACGCGGCGAAGTTTTTCCAGGTTCCAGTTGGTCACCATGGGATGGCGCTTCTTCAGCGTGTGGCAGAGCTGGGGCGACTCGTCCAGGATGTTACCCTCGCGCCCGATGAAGTCGTAGAGCGACATGACCAAGTCTTCACGAATGGGATCAATCGCCGGGTTGGTGACCTGCGCGAACATCTGCTTGAAGTAATTGAACAGCAATTGGGGCTTGTCCGAGAGGCAAGCGAGAGGAGTGTCGGTTCCCATCGACCCTACGGGCTCTTCGCCGTTGTGGGCCATGGGGATCATGATGATGCGCAGGTCCTCGTCGGTGTACCCGAAAGCGCGCTGTCGCATCAGGATACTGGCGTGGTCAGTGGGCTGGACACGCGGCGGATCGGCCAAATGCTTCAGCGTAATCTGGTTTTCCCTCAGCCACTGCGCGTAAGGCCGCCTAGCAGCCAATCCCTTCTTGATCTGCTCATCGGGTATGACAAGCCCCTTTTCCGTGTCCACCAGGAGCATACGGCCCGGCTCAAGCCTGCCCTTAAAGCGGATCTCCGCGGGATTCACCGGCAACACGCCCGCCTCGGACGCCATAAGGACCAAGCCGCGGGTTGTCACGAGAAAGCGACCAGGGCGCAATCCATTGCGGTCGAGCTTGGCGCCGATCACGCGGCCGTCCGTGAAAGCCACAGCCGCCGGGCCGTCCCAAGGCTCCATCAGCGAAGCGTGGTACTCGTAGAACGCCTTGACCTCTTCCGGCATCGTGGGATCGCTCGCCCAGGCTGCCGGAATCAGCATTTCCATCACGTGAGGAAGGCTGCGCCCGGCGAGCGTCAAGAGTTCCACAGCATTGTCGAGGTTGGCCGAATCGCTGCCGCCAGGGGCGATGATGGGCTCCAGTTTCTTGATGTCCTCGCCAAACAGCGGCGAAGCCAGCACGGAAGTCCGCGCGTGCATCCAGTTCACGTTGCCGCGTAGGGTATTGATTTCTCCGTTGTGACAGAGGTAGCGATATGGATGTGCAAGATGCCAGGTGGGAAAGGTGTTGGTAGAAAAGCGCTGATGAACCAGACATATCGCGCTTCTCACTTCCGAATTCGACAGCTCGATGTAGAAGTTGGCGATCTGAGGGGCAAGGAGCAGGCCTTTGTAAACGATCGTCCGGGAAGAGAGTGAGGGAATGTAAAAGAAGCTTTTCTCCCGAAGCTCCGTTTTGGCCACTTCGCTTTCCGCGCGCTTGCGGATGACGTAGAGCTTGCGCTCCAGAGCGTCCTGGTCCATCCCGTAGGCTCGCCGGATGAAGACTTGCTCAATGTAAGGCTGGGTGCTGCGGGCCAGGCGTCCAATCGTGTTGGCGTTTACCGGAGTGTCCCGCCAACCAAGTACGGAGAGGCCCTCCTCATGCACGATCTCTTCCACGAGGGCCTCGCAACGCATGCGCTCATGCGTTTCCACCGGAAGAAACATCATTCCCACGCCGTATTCGCCCGGCGAGGGCAGCGCGAAGCCCAACCGCGTGCACTCGGCTTCGAAGAAGGCATGAGGGATTTGGAGCAAGACTCCCGCGCCGTCGCCGGTTTGCGGATCGCAGCCGCAGGCGCCCCGGTGCGTGAGGTTGATGAGAATCTCGATGCCTTTGAGGATGATGTCGTGGCTTTTCTCGCCGGAAATGTTCGCCACAAAACCGATCCCACACGCATCGTGCTCGTTGCGAGGGTCGTACAGACCCTGCGGTTGTGGCAACCCTCGCGAGATAAGGCTGTTGCTCATATCAAATACGCATCTGACTCACCAGGCGATAAGCGGTGGATGCTTGGTGCTAAATGGAGGAGGTCCTCCTGCCCCCTATGCCCGGCCGCGTTTTTGTGCGAATTTTCAAGCACCCTATTAGCCCCCGGGTGCGAAGGCAGTGATGGAAGCACAACCCACAGCGAAGACAGTGTGCAACAGAGGCCTGGCCAGAGGCTCGGCTCTTTATATCCCTAAGGATTCAGGAGGCTTAACACCTTAACGCGAACCACATTCCCCCGTCACTCCGCACAGTCGCACAGGTCCCACGTCCCTCCTTGCGCACACCTACCCCTTTGCCTCGACAGGATCAAGTATGCTCGACCGCGAACGTACGTGTTAAATCAATAGTTTTTATGGACGTGATAAGCCCCTCGAACAGTCTGCGATTCAGTGCCGACCGATTCGGTTCGCTAAGCGCCGCTCGCGCGCCCGGCGGACGGCTAACCAAGCAGCTTGCGCAAAGTGTCGTGATCCAGACACTCAAAGGAGAAACTCTAAGGCTCAAATCAGAAAAGTCCCCACAGTGCGGCTAATGGGCGCCGGCCCAAATAGACCCTGTGTAACGCCTTTGGATAGACCGAAGTCCCTCAACTCCTGGACCTTGACTCGGAAGTTACTTTCATGGGTCGGGGCGTGGAACTATGTAGTACCAGGGTCACTCGTCATCAACAGCCAGAACGTACGAATGCTGCGCCTCGATCCAGAGAAACGGGCCTTTCTGCCGTTCGACATCTACGAGCAGAAGTCAACGGTTCGTGTCGTCCTTGTGCGGACCAAGATCCGGTCGAGTGGGGAGGCAAACGTGGGTCCTAATGGCGTCAAGAAATCGCACCATGAATTTCGCCCTATGGACTCCCGAACCAATTCGTGGCGGACTTAAGTAGAGATTCCAAAGCGGTTGACATCTACTATAGAGCAATACTATACTTATCATATATGAGTGAGATAACAGAGCGTGCCAGAATGCCACCGACAGAAGTAACCGCCGGGATTTACGTGAGGGTATCTACTTCTGATCAAACCACCGACGCTCAAGAATCGGAGCTCAAACGATATGCCGAAAAGCGGGGATGGAGAGTATTCAGAGTTTACGCGGACAAAAACCAGTCCGGGATCGGCCAGGAGCTTCACCGCTACACTTCGGCCGCTTCCTGATGAGCCTTGGCGCCTTCGTGTCGCTGGAGGATGTCTCCGATGCTCTCCCTCGCTATCGGGAGGAAGTCGTCAGCGTGGAGATGGATCAGTCACTACAAAAGGCTTACGAGGGCCTGGAACAGGACATCAATAAGGCCCTGTGTGAGCATCGAGGCAACCAATCGGTCGCGACCGTCGCCTTGAATGCTCTCCTTGCTTGCCTTGGCCGGCCCTTCGGCTTCGGGGACTTGATAGGGCGTGAGTTCAATCCCGAAACCCATCGTCGTGAGCCTTTCCTGATCGCAGCTACGCGTGACCTGGATGAGGACTTTGTCTACGCCAAGGAGGGGCGGCTGGTGGAGGAAATCAAATCCTCGCTTGAGTGCGGCAGGAAGGTGCAGGTTTTGGGGTGTCTCCCATTTTCCTCAAGAACTTCTGCTCATAATCTGGTCGTTAGCCCATCCTTGAAGTTCTTGAACCACAGGAGACCCTAACCCTACGCCGAACGAAGCACTGCGAATCGTCAATCCAATCTTTAGCGTCGCGCACCTTGCCTGCCAACAAACGCGCAGGCTAATTGGGCGCTTCCCCATTTCTCTCATAAGGTGGAAGCATCACCTAGACACTTCAACCACCGGCAGAAATCCATAATGTAATCTCTACTCTATAGACTTTATTAGTTTTTAACGCGATTGCCACTCCGTGCCAAGCGTTTTTTAAGGCACTTCCTTTCGGTTGCTCATGAACCCAGTTTTCGTGTTTGGTACGGCACCGCACGCTCGAAAGCTCTCCGACGGAGAACGGGGGCTTTTTCTTTGGGGCCCTGAAACGCCGTTTCGGCAGGCACTACTACGAAATCAGCCAACTCGAGAGTGCCAGGATCACAATGGCAGACATTAAAAGGGAAACGCCGAATGTCATAATGTGTTTGGGCCGGGAAGGAACTTCCTGCCACTCGCCTGTCAGGACCCCCAGTCCATTACCTGTAAGGATCGAAACAATAAGCATTACGGGGTAACCCAAGAAGGCCCCGAACTGCCCCATTCGAGTTGCACCGGCCCCGTAGACGACAATTCCCGCCGCCCAGAAGATACCCAGATAGACCGCCGCGGCCCAATAAGACCCGAGTCCCCCGCTGAAGAACTTCGTAAAGCTGTGTCTTTTTTTAGCAAGATACACACAGTAGGCAGCGTTCACCACATAGTTTGAGGTAAAAACTAGCACCCATATGGCGTTGTTCGCGTTGCTGAGGCTTGCTCCCCGGCGGACAGCGGCGTCAGCTATCTCGTGCCCGAAAATAAGGGCGAAATTCACAAGCGCCGATGTAATCCCAGAGGCAATACAAAAGACTAATCCCAACTTGAATGAAACCTTCCGTGGCGGGCCGCCTGATGCGGCAGGTTCCGATAATCCGGCCGACTTGTCCTTCAGTTGACCCGCTCGTGCACAGGCCGCCAGCCCGAAAAGCATCACCACGATGCCGGCCATGAGCACGAGGCCAGCCGGGCGCACCAGTTGTTCAGGGTATTTCATCATTAATGGAACAATGGAACCCCCGATGGCGACGAGCCCCATGATCAGGGAAAGCCCAAGCGATAGCCCCAGGGCAGAAATACCCAATCCGAAAAATACGCCCCCCACTCCCCAGCCGGCGCCGAAGAGCAGCGTTGTGAGCAGTGATTTGGCGGACGTCGCGCTCAAAACACTCAGCAGATTCGGGACTGTCAGAAAAGCTAATGGCCAAGGCACCAAAATCAGGGCCATTAACGACCCCGCCCCCCACATGTTCTCCCACTCCCATTTCGGAGCGTATTTCAGGGGTATTGAATATGCGCCTTCCATGATGCCGCCCACGATAACAAGCAGCAGCCCGAGTCCCAAGGAAGTTCCTCCCATGTTTGAGATTACCGCTCCTCTCCACACGACCGGCGGTCGGCGTCGGCGCCTATTCCCGCGATATAAACAGGCAGGCCAAGCCTCTCAAAAGGTTCCCTGTTCACGTTGACTTCTTGGTGTTCATCATAGGGCGGGTGGAAGTCCATTCCCAGGCTTTGGTGCTTGCCACCTGCCGCTTTGTTGTAAGGCAACAGATCAACCCGCACCAGCCCTGCCATCCCTTGAACCATCTCCGCAATCGCAGTTAGATTCTCATCTGAGTCAGTCACATCCGGCACTAAGGGTACGCGGATATGAAAAGGCACACCCACCTGGCTCAGCGTGCGCAGGTTGGTAAGGATGAGTGTGTTGTCCACCCCTGTAAAACGCCGGTGTGCCTGCCCGTCGATGATCTTCAGGTCGTAATAAACCAAGTCGCATTTTTCCGCGACCAAGCGGAAGGGAGCCTCGCTCGCGTACCCCGAAGTATCCAGAACAATGTGGACATCACCGAGCAGATCGCATACTTCGGCCACGAATTCAGCCTGCATCAGCGGCTCGCCCCCCGAAAAAGTCACCCCGCCCTCATTGGCACCCAGAATCGGAGCTTGCTTGTTCAGGATGGCAGCCAATTCTGCGCTCGTGTACTCACGCCCCACCACACGACTCCCCGCCTGCCCACGCATCACCTGAGGCTCCTGCGACATGCCCTCGGGATTGTGACACCACGAACACGCCAAAGGACATCCCTTAAGGAAGACGGTGGTGCGAATCCCTGGCCCGTCATGAACCGCAAATTCCCGGATGTCAAATATGCACCCCGACTTCATCGCCATCCCTTCCAAATTACTGCCGCCCCCCAAAGATCTTCCCCGAGGCGTGCCGCACCGGTTTAGCCTCTGCTGAACTGTTTCACGCGGCCGCGTAGATATGCCTGGAGATAACGTGGTCCTGGTATTCAGGGGCCAGCTCGCAGAAGTAGCCACTCCATCCCCACACCCGCACGATTAAGTTCTTATGTTCCTCGGGGTGCCGCTTTGCGTCCAATAGGGTCGCCACGTTGAGTGTATTCAGTTGCAACTGCTGACCTCCGAGCTGGGCAAAAGTGCGGATCAGCATCGCGACTTTCCGCAGAGACTCAGCGTCGTGGAAAACACCGTCAGACAGCTCCATCGTAATGGGCCCGCCATTAAAGACTCGGCGATAGGGAATTTTGGCGAAGGACTGGAGGACGCTGAGGGGGCCCGACACCGGGGCATTCGGTGACGGCGCCAAGTTGGCGCTCAAAAACTGCCCCTGCTTACGACCTTCCGCCGTGGCGCCGACCGCGGGTTCTCTCATCCCGTCCTTTCCCCGTACCAGCCAAACGTAGTACATGGCCGTGCCCGTCCCCGGCCGCACGCGGCCTCCGCGGCCATTGTCTTGGATCTGCTCGCAGACATCCGCAAAAAAGTCAAACAGACGAACCAGCATCGAGTCAGCTTCCTCGGAGTTATTGCCCACCTTCGGCCCTTCTTCGGCGAGTTTCCTGCGAAGCGGTTCAAATCCCTCGAAGTTCGCATCCAGGGCTCTCAACAGGTCGTTCGCCTCCACCGTCCGGTCTTGGAAAACATAGCGCTTTACGGCAGCGAGGGCGTCCGCGGCATTGGCGGAGCCTGCTCCGTGAATCCCGTAATTGTTATATTTGAGCCCCTGCGAGAGATCGCGACCTCGTTCAAGACACCCTTCCATCAAGACGGAGTAGTAAGGAGCCGGAGGCAATAGCAATTGGGAATAAGCTCGCATGAGGTTTTCGACTTGCTCCCGAATATCGAGGGCGACGCGTTGACAGATCGCCTCGAAACCCTCCTGAGCACGTAAGCCCGCTCGGATTCCGTTGTCGACCGCGGCGGGCATGGAGACGGCTCCGATGTTGACGACCTCCAGACCCCTGCCGGGAATGAGGAACTCCCAGCATGCCGCCACTGCGTAATCGCGCGCGTCTTCGATTTCGTATCCATGGGCCGCCAGCGCCGGGATAACCACTTCATCGTTCGAGTACTGAGGAAAACCAAGCCCCTTGCGCGTCAGCTCAGCCGCCAGGGTGAGCAACTCCAATTCGGTGTGCGCACTGATTCGTAGATTAATCTTGGGGTCGATCATGCAGGTGTAAAGCGCGGCCCGCAAGGCGATCTCGGTCAGCAGGTTGACGCCCTCGGAACCATCGCGTTTCATCCCTCCCAACATCATGGACTGGCCGTTATCACCCTGCTGGACGCCGGGGTAAAGGTCGCTGTCCTTGTTCAGCGAGATGAAAAACTCCGCAACAAGCTCCTCCGCGCCCGAAACGTCCAGGCGGCCAGAACTGAGGTCAGCTTCCAAATAAGGCCACATGTACTGATCGAACCGCCCCAGGCCGACGTGGTAGTGCCCCCCCATCCATACGACGGCGTGCAGGATCCGCAGCGCCTGGAGGGCTTCTCGAAAGCTCCGGGGGGGATGGGCAGGGACATGGCGGAGCGCATCTTCAACGTCGCTCCTCCCCAGATGGGAAGCTTCCCCCGCATATCTTTCGGCGAGCCCTAGAACTGCATCGATAGTCTCGATCGCGGACTCCAGGAACATGACCGCATCGGGATCGTTCCCCAGACGCTTCTTTGAATCGAGCGCTACGTGTCTGCGTTTCAGTAGTCCCTGCGACAGAACCATCCCCCAATCTGCGCATATGTTGCTAATCGGTCCTAACTCATGCAGTGTCCGGCCTCGGATGAGCGTGGCCCAATCTTCAACGCCATAGATCGGAGGCACAAAGGGTGTTGTCCGGGTGAACACGATTCTTTCATCTGCGTCTAGCACGGGCCGCTCAGCGTCGCACATCCGGTGAATCAGGCGTGCGGCACGCCTCGTCCAGGGAAGGCCTTCGTAATCGCATTCCCTCTGTACATCCGGAGATGAATCCTGGCGATGCTGCCGGTGAATGCCGTTTCGGACTCGATACTTCATTTCATCCAACCTCGCGGTGTCGAACCCCACGCCTGAAGGCTTGCGGATGTTCTGTGTCACCTCAGTAGCCATTGGACTTTTCATGGTCATCTCCTCACTCGCACGCCTGGGTCACAAGACGGTCGGCACTTCTTCTGAATGGTTTCTTCAACGATCATGTCGGGCGCGTGTATGGTTTGGAATTGAAACCTAACCTCATCCAGCTTATGAAACTAGCGATTAGAGATTATCATTTATAGAATCAAGTTCAACACATTTCTGCCAAGGGCAGATTAACGGGGTCGAACGCGACTTGAATCTTGGAGGTGGTAGCCCGCGCGGTGTCCCGATTACCTACTGTGCGCCTTGTCCGCGAAGAAATGTCCGGCACGGGGTCGGGAGCTTCTTATCGGGGAGGAGTCCTTCAATTTGATATCAGGGGACTGGCGGAGCCGGAATTGAAAAAGGCATGAGTATTTCGTCCTGCTTAAGGTCAAGATGATAGGTTTCGTTCCAGTATCTAACCGTGTGAGTCACAAACGCCAGGTAGGCTCCCGCGGGATCATGGGAGCGAATGCCTGCGAGGATCCCTTCGTGTTGGCGGACTGCCGCCTGGCGATGATTCATGAGCTCAGGCCCAAGGTTCAAAAGGGCGAAAGCGAATAGCGGGAAGGTGATGGCTTCCAAGGCCCTCGTCAGAAATTCATTTCCTGCCAGATCCCAGATTTTGCGATGGAATGCAACGTCCATCTCGTGGAACTCAGCCAAATCCGCCTTAGCGGTTGCCCTGCCCATTTCATCGACGAGGGCTTTAATCTCTGACTCGGCATCAGGAGTCATATTTCTTGTGGCCAACCCAACTGCGCGTCCCTCCAAGGCTATGCGCACGGTAAGGACCTTGCAGTAGTCCTCTTTGTCAAGTTTCGTAACGTAGGTTCCCCTCTGAGGGATTTTCTTAACAAAACCTTCGTACTCAAGTTCCTTCAGAGCCTCTCGCAAAGTGGGCTGGCCAACGCCCATTTTCGCAGCCAACTTCAGCTCGACCAAGCGCTCCCCGGGTTTAAGTGTGCCGCTTATTATCGCATTGCGAAGCATTTGGGCGACAGCCTGGGAAGCTGAGTGGACAGCAATCCGACCCAGCTCCGCTACTTCCTGCCTGTCTTGTGGTGCCACGATTGATCACCGCCTTTTCCGCCTCTGCGGGCCTGTCGAGAGTTTATTGTAAGAAATTTATAATAGAGAGCACAAGGGCGTTCGAGCAGCCCTCCGTCAAAGATAGCATTCAAGATACCTCCAATAGAACCTTTCCGACTTGAGCACCGGACATGAGGAGTTCAAAGGCATCAGAAACCTGCCTCAGGGGAATGCGGAGTGTAATCATCTTCTCCAGGGGAAGTGAAGGGGCAATCTGGCTTGCCAGTTGAAAATCCCGGGAAGAATATACACGCGAGCCTATCACAGTGAGCTCCTTGAAGTTGACTGTTTGCAAATTTACCTCGACAGGCTTCTTGAACACTCCCGCGTTAACTATGGAACCCTGACATCGCGCGATATCCGTCATCTGTAGCGCGGCGGGCGGGGCCCCTGTACATTCAAAAACGACATCAGCGCCTTCCCCGTCCGTCCTCTCGAGAATCAAGCGGCGGACGCCGGGATCATTCGCCTTCAAGGCTTCAAAGCCAAGGTCGCGGGCCAATTCCAGTCGAGCGGGGGCGATGTCGGTAACGAAAATTTGCGCTACCCCACGGGTTTTAGCGGACAGAGCAGTGAACAAGCCGATCGTCCCTGCGCCAAGCACGACAATCGTGTCCGTCGGCTGAATCGGCACGCGTGAAACCGCATGGATGCCGACCGCCAGGGGTTCAAGCAACGCTCCCAGCGGTGTGGGCAAAGAATCCGGAATCTTGATAAGACTGGTTAAGGGCAACTTGACGAATTCAGCCATCCCGCCGTCGACATCGAACCCGTAAATACGCAAGTCCCGGCAGGCGTGAGGGTCGCCATGGCGACATACAAAGCAATGCCCACAGGAAATGAGGGGATAGGCGGTCACGCGATCGCCGGCTTTGATACTACCCTCTCCGCTGCTCCTGCTCTCTACGACCCGGCCACAAAACTCGTGACCGAGCGTCAAAGGGGCACGCGCACGCGGGTGCAGGCCCGCCACGATGGTCAAATCCGACGCGCATATTCCACAAGCTTCAACCTGCACCAACGCTTCCCCCTCATCAACGCTGGGGACTCTCGTCTCGACCGCCTCAATCCGGTTGGGTGCCAAGTATCTGGCTGCCAGCATTTTCCCCATAGAAGTTTCCCCTCCCTAAGAGCCATTGAGCGGTGAAGCCGCCGTCAATCAACAGGATCGAGCCTGTAAAGAAACTGGCCTCATCACTGAGTCTTGTGACATTCCAGCGCCGGCGGCAAGTCCGAGTGAAGGAATACCCCGACAACACCCCTTGCACCAGCTTCAAAAAACACGGGTATCATCTCCAAACCCATCCCCGAAGAAGCCCCTGTAATCATCGCGACCTTTCCTGAGAGCGTGATATTCACTATTTCCTCTTGTTTCATCGAGCCCTTTTTACACTTGTCGTTCGACAATTCTATAAATCTTCTTTTATAGAGTATGGATTGAAATTGTCAAGGAATTTTGGTAGCCTTGTCGCCTTTGGGAGATCACTTTTGAGTCTTCAACAACAAGTTGAAATCGATCAAATTTGGGTTAAAAGTCTGCCAAAGAAGCTGATCGCCGAACACATGAGAATGCCGAAACTGATTGAAAGCAATGTGTAGCGTAGATCCACTCAAGGGGGAATTGAAAACCCGAACAAGCACACCGTGCCCTAACAGATCTGGGAGCAACGTACACAGTTGGGTAATTCGAAATCGTCGATGCCAGCTTTGGCAAGGTTATCTGCGCAATGGCTGAGTTCGCTGGAGCGAAGCCCAGCCACAGTTTAAAGTCATGAGCACATCGCTAGAAAGCGAGGAGACCCAATGGAGTATTCACGTCGGGAATTCATGCGGGATCTGTCTGCCCTGGGTGTGGCTTCGCTAGCTCCGTCCGCTGCTTTGGCCAAAGTGCCCGCAACCGCCCTGGGGAAAAGCCCTGCAGCGTCGACATCCGCTGAATGCCATTCACTGCTGCCCATCCCACTCCCCCAAGTAGTCGTTGACGACCCCTTCTGGAATCCGAAGAGGAAGGTTTGGCAGGAGGTGACGATCCGCGATTGTTTCCAGAAATTCGAGAATGACCGCGGCGGGGCCCTGAACAATTTCGATAAAGTGCGGGATGGTGTCCGGGGTGGACATGCCGGACCGCCTTGGTACGACGGACTAATCTACGAAATGATACGTGGCGCCTCGGACTTCCTCGCGACGCAATCTGATCTGGGACTCGACCGGCAACTCGATGGGTACATCGCGCGCATTGCAGCTGCGGCGGCCAAGGATCCGGATGGGTATCTGAACACCTACACCCAGCTTGAGGAGCCGACCCACCGGTGGGGGCTGAACGGCGGGCTGCAACTGTGGCAGCATGAAGTCTACAACGCGGGGGCGCTGGTGGATGCAGGTGTACATCACTACAAAGCGACCGGCAAGACGACACTCCTGATAGTGGGAGTGAAATTCGCCAATCACATGGCAGACCTCATGGGGCCGCCGCCCAAGAAAGCCATTGTCCCCTGCCATCCGCTTCCGGAAGAAGCTCTGGTTGGACTCTACGAACTCTTCCGCGATGAACCCGGGCTAAAGCAAAAGGTTCCGCTGCCGGTGGACGAAAGCGCGTATCTGCGGCTGGCCGAGTTCTGGATCGACGATCGCGGTCACAACATTGGGATGCCGGACTGGGATAAGGACTGGCATGCCGCGGAGGAGTTTGTCCGCAATCAGCAGTATGGGGATGGCCGTCCCTCTTGGGGCGCCTATGCCCAGGACGACAAGCCCGTGGTGGAGCAGGTCGACATTCACGGGCATGCGGTTCGCGCGACATTGCTTTGCGCCGGACTCTCCGCGGCGGCCAGAGTTGACCACCGGGAAGATTATTCCCAGGCCGCGTTGCGCCTCTGGGAGAACATGACCTCCCGGCGAATGCATATTACCGGTGGCGTGGGAGCCTTTGCGAATGAGGAGAAGTTTGGACAGGATTACGTGCTGCCCAATGACGCGTATCTGGAGACCTGCGCAGCCGTGGGCGCTGGTTTCTTCCATCAGAACATGAACCGGCTGTTCGGAGATGCGCGTTATGTCGACGAGCTGGAGCGTGCCCTGTATAACGGAGCTCTGGCTGGTGTTTCCTTGAAAGGCGATACATACTTCTACGAGAATCCGTTGGAGGCTGGGCCGGACCGCACCCGTTGGGTTTGGCATGAGTGTCCGTGCTGTCCACCGATGTTCCTGAAGCTGATGGGTGCAATGCCCGGATACATTTACGCTGTGGATAACGACAGCGTGTACATAAATCTCTTCGTTGGCAGCCATGCCTCGGTTTCTCTCCCCCAGGTAAAAGTCGAGGTGCGACAAACGACTCGGTATCCTTGGGAGGGCAACGTGCGGGTAGCCGTCGAGCCCGACCGACCGACCACCTTCAATCTGATGGTCCGTATCCCGGGCTGGTGCGCCGACGCCACGCTGAAAGTCAATGGGCAGGCTTTGACCAATCCCGAGCGCGTCCGCGGCTATGTCCGCGTTCAACAGCTTTGGCATCCGGGAGACTTCGTTGAATTGAACATGCCTATGCCCGTGCGAACGGTAAGGGCCCACCCCTTGGTGTCTGCCGATGCCGGAAGGTTGGCCTTGATGCGTGGTCCAATTGTATATTGCTTCGAATCGGCAGACAACGGCGACCAGGTGCGCACCTTCGCCGTGCGTCCGCATGGACCCTTTTCCACCCAGCACTCTCAGGAGCTTCTGGGCGGGATCACCTTAATCAAGGGGAGTGCTTGGGCGCTTGAACCGCACACGTGGAACAACAGGCTTTATCGACCGGCCACATCTGATTTCGCAATGGCGGCGACTGAGTTCACGGCCATTCCTTATTACGCGAACGCCAATCGCGGACCTGTCTACATGACGACGTGGGTCCCTGCGGCCTTCTAGCAGGCGTGTGCATCCTGTCCATGCTGGAGTGCAAGGTGATAAAGGACGAGTGCATGGTGTCTCACAAGAATCCGCAACCCAGGCGCAACCAACGTCAGAGCCTGGATACCCGCATTCACTGCAAGTTACTGAAATGGTTGGTAGCGGGGGGGAGGATCGAACTCCCGACCTAGGGATTATGAGACCCTCGCTCTGCCACTGAGCTACCCCGCCACAGGATCGCCCGAGACAATGGCATGATTCACAATACTAGGGTAAGAGAGCACCCATGGTCAAGGCCGGGTATTGCGCTTTAATGCGCTTTGGGTAAATGCCCTTCAGCGGCGATTTGTGAGCTGCAAACGGAAGGCGGGGCTGCCGACGCCCTCACCCGGCCCGGCCCGCCCCGCCCGCAGTTCGGTTCCCTAATCCCTGTTCCCTGTTCCCTAATCCCTGTTCCCTATTCGCTGTTCCCTCGTCTCATTTCACGCGATAGAAGCCGAGTTGTGCGTCGCCATGGCGAATGAGGCGATCCCGGCGCAGGTTTCCGTACTCTTCTTCGAGAAAACAGTGCCGCGAGTGTTCCGCAATCACCAGGGATCGCGAATCCAACAGATGTGAGCGCCCAAGAAGGCGCAGGATGTGGTGGTACTCTCTTATTTCCTTGTAGGGAGGGTCCAGGAAGACGAAATTAAACTGCGAACCTTCTTGCTCCAGTCTTTCCAGTCCTGTTGCGACCATGGACCTGAGAAGGTAATAGCCGGACTCGATTCCCAGGGTGGCGAGATTCTTGCGGATGAGCTGTTGGGCCGGGCGATGATGTTCGATGAACACGACCTCGCTTGCCCCGCGGCTCAGCGCCTCGATCCCCACTGCACCACTTCCGGCGTAGGCATCGAGGAAGCTCGCGCCCTCCACTGCGGGACCGAGCACATCAAACAACGTCTCGCGCATCTGGTCGGAGGTGGGGCGAAGATTGCCGCCCTTTAAAGTCTCCAAGCGAAGCCCACGGTATGTGCCGGCAATTACACGCAAATCAATTCCTCATTGGTTCATTGGTTCATTGAGTCATTGCTCCATTGTTTCATTGTCTCATTGATTCAGTAATTCATTGAAAGAACAACTCGCTGAGACACCAACCTGGCGACCCCCTCACCCGTCCCGCGCCGGCCGGTGAAAACGCCGACGCGGGCCACCCTCTCCCCCAAGGGGGAGAGGGCCAGTAATCCTTATCGCGCTTTCATCACAGTTGGCAATCACCGAGCGACCCCGGCGTTCTGTCTACTGCGCACTGCCTCCTGTTTTCTGGCTACTGTCCTTTGAAGAGCCGCAGGTCCGGAAAGCGGGACCTGCGCTACCCCTGCTTTCTGCCTACTGGGTCCATCACGCCACGCTCGCCAGGCTATAGCGTCTTGGCCATTCGGCGCGCAAGTAATTCACAAACGCTTCCCATTCCTGACGCGAGGAAGGCTGCTCGACAAAGCTCGAGGCTTCCCGCTTGGCCCACTCGAGAATCTCCTGATCGCGGATCAGGTTGCCAATTCGGAATGCCGGAATGCCCCATTGGCGCGTGCCAAAGAATTCGCCGGGGCCACGCAGTCTCAAGTCGATTTCCGCAATCTTGAACCCATCGTTGGTTTCAATCATGGTCTGAAGGCGCTGCTGGGCCAGCTCGTTCCGCTTCTCCGAGGCGACCAGGAGACAATGCGATCTCTGGCTCCCTCGGCCGATGCGACCGCGCAGTTGGTGCAACTGGGAAAGTCCGAAACGCTCCGCGTGCTCAATCAGCATCACCGTGGCGTTCGGAACGTCCACGCCGACTTCCACCACCGTGGTCGAAACCAGGATTTGAACATCGCCCCGCTTGAACCGGAGCATCACGTCTTCCTTTTCCTCACTAGGCAACCGCCCGTGCAACAACCCCACGCGAAACTCGGGGAAAACATTACGCGAAAGTTGCTCGAACATGCGCACGGCGGGCTTCAAATCGAGTTTTCCTCCCTCCTCGATCACCGGATAAACCACGTAAGCCTGCCCTCCTCGCCGCACCTTTTCCCGAATAAACTCAAAGGCCCGCGTGCGGTCACTCTCCTCCACCAGGCGCGTTTCGATGGGCGTGCGATGGGGTGGCAACTCGTCGATGACGGAGAAATCCAGGTCGCCGTAAAGCGTCAGGGCGAGCGTGCGTGGAATGGGAGTGGCCGTCATAATCAGGACATGAGGGTTGATCGCTTTGCGTATCAACCCGTATCGCTGCAAGACTCCGAAGCGGTGCTGTTCATCCACCACCACCAAGCCCAGCTTGGAGAATGCCACATCCTCCTCCAGCAAAGCATGTGTGCCCACCACCAGGTTAGTTTCTCCCTTCCCCATGCGCTCTTTTAGGTCCGCCTTTTCCGCCGCCTTGCGCGCACTGATCAACAGGTCAATCTTGTAAGGAAGGGGTTGCAACAACGCTTTGGTGTAGAGGTAATGTTGTGTCGCCAGGATCTCGGTGGGGGCCATCAGGGCCACCTGATAACCGTTTTCGATGGCCAGGATGGCCGCCTGGAGGGCCACGATGGTCTTCCCGGATCCCACATCGCCCTGCAAAAGCCGATTCATGGGATGGGGAGAGCACATGTCATCCACCATCTCCTTCAACACACGTTTTTGTGCGGCCGTGGGATGGAAGGGTAAGATGCTGCGAATGGCGGCGCGGGCGCTCGTCTTTGCCTCAAACTCAATTCCCTGCGCAGCTTTGGCCTTGCGCCGTCTCAAAGCCAGACCGGCGCCGACGTTGAAGAACTCTTCGAAGATCAGGCGCACCTGCGCAGGCGTGCGGAAATTGCACAACTGTTCGAGCGGCTGATCGGAATCGGGAAAATGAGTCTGGCGCAACGCAGAGGCGCGGTCCACCAGCCGATTCTTCTGGCGCACCGACAAGGGAAGCCGATCAGGCAGGTTATCCCCCAGGGAAGCCAGGGCGGTCGAGATCAGCCGCCGGATCGCCCGCGCGCCAAGATTGGCCATGCCTTCGTAGATTGGCACAACGCGCCCCACTTCAATGGAATTGCCACCCTCCGGTTCGTTCTCCGGCAGGATTTCGAACTGCGGCTGAACGATCTGCAAATTGTTGGTGCCGTAAAAATCACGCTCCACTTTCCCGTAGAAGAAAACGCGCTGCCCTTGCCGGAAGACTTTGCCCTTTTCCAGATAAACTGCATTGAACCATATGCAGCGAATCATCCCGCTGGGGTCTCTGGCAGCCAGGTCGTAAATATAGACGCCCTTCCGAGTCCTCATGAGGCCGCAGGTCAGCACCTCACCCAGGACAGTGGTGGTCTGGCCGGGAACGAGGTCCCGGATGCGGGTTATGTGAGTGCGGTCTTCGTAGCGGAAAGGAGTATAGTAAAGGAGGTCTTCGACGGTGCGGATCCCTCGAGCGGCTAGAGTCTCAGCTCGCGCTGGACCCACACCCTTCAAGTATTTCACTTCCGAGGCGGGGGTGAGGTTTGCGGTTGCCATGGCGTTTCAGCATTTCCTATTATAGCCGCAATGAGGTCTTGCGCCTGGACGAGTAGCGAGGACTTAGGAACCCCCTCACCCGCCTGCGGGCCGTCATGGCGGGGGGCGGCACTAGGAAGACCGCTCGCGCTCAGGCTGGATAACAGAGATGAAAACCGTAACGGTGAAATGGTTCGAATACTTGATTGCCATTGTGCTTGGCAATGGCTTGTACTTCGCCCTCAATCCCTACTTCCCGGAAGCCGCCAGGCATCACACTTACAAGCTTGACCTCGGAACCTTGGTGGATTTCTGGTTTTGTCTGGTGGTTTTCGGCCTCCTGGAATTAGGAGCTTTTCTCCACCAACAGGGCAGGCGTTGAAAGAAAGCACCGGTGTCTAATTCCCGCTTTCTGGTTTCGCTTGCTTCTGTGCGGTGAGATCCGTTGAACTTTTCCACCTTTAATATCAACCTCTTCCGGACAATCTGAATATTTATCACAATGATAGTAATTTTTCCCTTCTCAAACTAGGGCACTTCAGCTATACTTCTCGTGGTATTTCGGTCTGGAGGAAGCTGCACGCATCTTAATCAAGCGTTGCAAGCTCACTCCCGCCGAGTACTCGAAAGGGTTCGCGTAGACAGCAAGCATTCCCGCTCAGGGCGCGCCTAACATTAAGGGATCGAACGCCTGTCATGGGCAGATGGTGCAACCAAGCACCTGAGTCCTGAGAAGCCTCAGGTGGCAAAGACACAAGAGTATTTGAAAAAGTTTGGACTAAGACCTTAAGGAGGATGTTAGAAATGGAAATCAATGCACAGGTCGGTGAAACTGCAGGGAAAATCTGGAACTTACTTAGCGATGAAGGTCCTCAGACGTTTCCGCAACTCAGGAAGAAGCTCAACGGATCCGGCGAACTCCTCAGTTTCGGCGTGGGCTGGCTAGCTCGTGAAGACAAAGTGGACATTACGCAAGAAAAGAAAGTGCTCAAAGTGGCACTCAAATAGTGCCAACCAGACCCCTCTGCTCAGGCCGGAATAGCGCCAAAGGGGGCGCGGTTCCTTACACCGTGAGCACTCCAATTCCAGATTAGAGACCGCCGATGAGAGGAACGGTCACGGCCCTGCTCATTTTTCACCACACGAAGCTTTGCAGTGACTTGGAGGCTGCCCTGGAGAAGCTTGCCGTGCGCACAGGGCGGGCGCGGACTCTGGCCGAGGCATGCCATATTCTGTCGACGGTCAATCTGCCCTTGGTGGTCTTCACGGAGAGCGAACTCCCGGACGGGAACTGGGCCGATGTCGTGTCCCTATCGGCGAGGGCTGCTTCACCCGTCAGCGTTATTGTCATGGGGCAGGAAATTGATACTAAACTTTACGTGTCGGTCATCGAAGGCGGAGCCTTCGATTTCATGGCTCCTCCATTCGAAGCCCCGGATCTGGCGCACGTGGTTCGCTGCGCGGCGGATAACGCCTTGATGCGTCGGCAAGCCGCGACGAATTCGTAAACCCTCCACTTGAAAGGTGCTGCCGTTTGCTGTTAAGGGCAGGTGGAGGGCTTGGCTATGGAATCTGGCAATTACTACTCCGTCGTAATAATCCCCCGAAATGCGGGCACAAAGGTTTGGACGGGGAGGATGAAAACGCCATCCGGCGCCGGAAACCTCGCCCAAGGATTGCGCAGCGTGACCGTTCCACCCTTCCCGTCATAGGCCAGTGCCGTGTAACAGTGGGCATTCACGTACCAGCTTTTCGTCTCCGCAGGCAGGGCTCTTCCCTCCCCTAGCTCCTGGGAGTATTGGCTTCCCCCCGAGCACGCCACCACCGGATGCCCCGCTTGCAAGGCTTGCTCCAGCGCCCCTCCCACTTGCTCGGCTGACTCATTCTTCACAAAACGCTCACTCCCCGTCATGGCCTGCATCACCCGCTCCGCTATCCCCCCCTGCCCCACCGCCCGGTAGGCCCCAAAAATCTCTCCATTTTCCTTGATCACCTCGGCCAGAGAGTCCAGAAACCCGCCCGACCCCAGCAGCTTAATCACCGCCTCCTGCATCGCCTCCGGAACCCCCAGCGGCCTCATCTCCTCCCGTAATTGCCCCTCCAGCTTGCTCCGGTCTATGTTCCCATACTGGTCCACTTGCGACCGGATGGCCCGGTCGTAGGCCAACAGCAGCGCGTCATTCGTGGCCACAAAGTCTTTCACGTACGATTTTACCCACGGAAACAGCTCGCTCTTCTCAATCCCTGAAACCAGCGACTGGCGCAACACCCGTTGCGCATAGGCGCGAAACAATACCGCCACCCATAGCCCCTCCGAAAGATCGTAACCACTCTCCCGCGCGTATTGAATATCCTCCGCGTAAGCATTCTCCTTCACCCCGTCCGCAAAACGAACCGTGTAAGTCCCGTCACTATGGGCTTCAATCATCCTCTCCAGCCCCTCCGCCTGGAACTCTGCCAAGGCCGCGATCACGGCGTGAAAATAACAACTTCCCAGCCTCCCCTGTCGTACCGCTTGGGGCTTCACACCTTGCGGCCCGTAAAGCTCCGACGCCGCACCCGACAGGGGCAACGCCACCGAGCACAGCAGAAATGCCATGCCGAGCCAGCGGAGATTTGCGCCGGTGACGTCAAGCTCTTTGTGTAAGAAGCTCCAGGGTGTGGTTTTGCCATTCTTCGTTGAAGCGGTTGAAAATCGCATAGATGATGCGGTCAAGGCTCTGAACGTTGGTAAACACCACCATAGGCCGGGTTCGACGCCGCGCCTCCACGAAGCAGCGCTCGATGGCATTCGTGGTGCGCAGCTTCTTCCAGAGGTGCTTGGGGAAGGCAAAGAAGTTGAGCAGTTCGGGCAGATCCTTCTCCAAGCTCTTGACCAAGCAGGGATAGACGGACTGCCAGGAGCGCTGGAAACTGCGAAAGGCCTGGCGGGCCTCGGCCAAGCACCCCGCCTGATAGATTTTCTGGGCGTCCAGCTTCACCTGGTCGTGATCGCGCCGGCGGACAGCCTCAAGAGTGGCCCGCTCTATTTCAGAGGCACGGATTGCTGCTCTACCAGCCTGAACCGCTTCCTGTCAGTTTCCTGCTTGAGTGAGGCCTGCTGCAAATCTGAGAGACGCTTTAGCAGTGCTTGGATTTCGTCGCTCTGTGCGCTCTGCCCGGAGTGCCGCAACGCAGTGATGAGATGATATACTGCGGTCCGGTCGGAGGGGGCATATTGCAGCGCAAGCCGGCATTGTTCAATCGCAAGGCTGTACTGGCCAGAACGCGTGTACAGGCGCGAGAGGATGTCCCTTGCTTCTGTCAAATCCGGTTTTAGTTTCACAGCGAGCAGTGCAGATCTCATTGCTTCTTGAGATTCTTCACTATCTATGGCAGGTCCCTGGTTTACAAGCAACCTGGCGAGCAGGCAGTTCAGTAAGGGGCTATCTGGATGAGCTTTCAACTGCAAACGTACCTGTAGTAATGCTTTGTCGGAATGAACGGAATGATTCCTTGCCAGTTCCGCAAGGTCCATGGCATACGAACTTAGACTCTGCGCTGAATCAAGCTGCTCGGCCGTATTGAAATCGGCTTCCGCCGAATCGTACTGCGCAAGTTGCGCATAGAGCAAGCCGCGCGAGATATATAAAGATGGATCGCCCGAAATGCGCTGCAGACCAGTATTGATCATATCAATTCCAACCTGAAAGGACTCGTGATCCAGACAGAGCCTAGCAAAAGCATTATAGTAGCTTGCATTCGCCGCGCTCAGAACGATCGCCTGCCGAAGAAGGGACACGGCTTTAGGAGTGTTGCCCACAGCCTCATATGCCTCGGATGCCAGGCTCAAGAGGTCCGGGTCTGACTGGCCCGTCGCGAGTAAAGGGTCAAGTACTTTGATGGCAGCCTCATCCTGCTTCGTTTCGACCAGTACTACCGCGAGATCATATTTTGGATAAGTGCGCTGTGGAAGCAGTGCAGCAAGCTGTTCAAATACGGGGATCGCTTTTTGAGGTTGTCCCGTTTGCACGAAACAGTAACCATATGCTTCCAGCGAGTTAGGATGAGTCCCGATCACTTTCGCGCTAAGAAGAAAATGGTCAATCGCAGCCCGGCAATTTCCCTGTCTTTGCTCAAGGGTCGCGAGCATTTCGTGCGCCGTCTCATCTTTCGGATCGGCTTTCAGTATCTTCTCGAGTAGCGGGATTGCGCGTTTATCCTGTGCCTGATAGAGGAGTTGCACTTCGCCTTTCAGAGCTGCAGCGTAGTTCGGAGAGAGGCTCAGTGCCCTTTCAAAGGCATTTAACGCATCATGGTTGCTGCCCTTGATCGAAAGTACAATCCCTTCCAATGTCCAAAGTCGGAAGTCGTTGGGCGTCTCGTGCAAGGCGGACCTGGTAATTTGTAGAGCTTGGTCGTACTGCTGAGAACGAATCAAGGATTCTATGGACGCAATAGACACCTTGGTTTGTTGCCCTTGAGCAACGAAAGATGCACCCAGAATGAAAAGCACCACGCATCTGGTACGAAACAGAGAACCGCCGGTTCCCATGCGTAAACGCTCAGAACAGCGCAAAAGTAAGGTCTCCTTCTTTACTGAGCAATCTCCGTTTGCGCTTCCGTGATTCAATTACCCGGAGAGGGCAGCGCAAGCGTTTTCTTCATGGCTTGCCCTTCGACAATCTCATAGATTGCGTCTCCCGCCACGTTGCGGAACTCCTGGTCCAGCCCGCTGGGCCATTGGACTTTGACTTTGCTCATCAGGGCATCGCGGCCCAACCCGAAATGGAGGCGAGTGTCATTCGTTGAGTTGTAACTCCCTCCCCCGCGGACTTCGTCAATCTGAGCCATAGTGGATGTGTAGACGGTGACGCGCGCGCCGACCGCAGCACGGTTGCTCTTGGTGCCGATGAGACGAAATAGAACGCGATGGTTGGCGTTGCGCGTTTCGTTCAGAAACAAGGAAGGTGGACCGGCAGCATTGAAGACCACTACGTCGAGATTGCCGTCGTTGTTGACGTCGCCAAAGGCGGTGCCACGGCGCGACTTGAGGGGGCCATCGTTGAGCCCGGCGCGATCCGCAATTTCCTCGAAAGTCCCGTTTCCCAGGTTGCGGAACAACTGCATCGGCTCGCCATACTTGACTTCGTTTTCCAGCGCATCCATCAAGGATGAGAAGTTGCCGTTGGCAATGAGGATGTCGGGCCAGCTATCGTTGTCGAAATCGCCGAAGCCCACCCCCCACTTAATGGGAGTGGTGGTCAGTGGAGCGATTTGGGCTTCCGTGGCCACGTCCGTGAAGCCTCTCCCGTCATTTTGATAGAGGCTCGCCGGCTGTGCGCGGTAGCGGGTCACAACCAAGTCGAGCTTGCCATCGCGATCGAAGTCGCCGAAATCCCCGGCCATGTTGCCGAAGATTTCCCCGTTGGGTCCCAAACCGGCGCCCGAGACAACCCCGATTTCTTCAAATGTGCCGTCGCGCTTGTTGTGATAGAGAAAATTCTGGCCATCGTCGTTGGTGACGAAGAGGTCAGGCCAACCATCGTTGTCGTAATCACCCCAAACAACGCCCATACCATGAAGCTTCCCGGGATCGCTGACGCCCGCTTTTTCAGACACATCTTCGAAGGTGCCGTCGCCACGATTGCGGAACAGATAATCAGTTTCACCTGGCATTTCGTCGGGCATTTCGAGGATGACGGACCGGTAGCCGGTAGCGTCGGGGTCGGGCGGCGGCAAGTGGTGGAGATCGGTGTGGACGTAGCGAGCTACAAACAGGTCGAGATATCCATCGCGATCGTAGTCAGCCCAAGCCGCACCGGTGCTGAACCCCCCGACTTTGAGCCCGGCCTTTTCGGTTACGTCCTCGAATTTGCAGCCTCCGAGATTATGGTAGAGCACGTTGTGACCATAGCCGGTGACATACAAGTCCGGCAAGCCATCGTTATCGTAATCTCCCACAGCGATGGCATTTCCCCAACCGCGGGTTGTGAGGCCGGCAGACTCGGTCACATCGGTGAAGTGAATATTCCCGGAATCGGAATCCTGATGGTAGAGGGTGATCATCGGATCGCCGCCGCGAAGATATTGGTCGATGGTGGAGTCGTTCACGACAGCGATATCGAGCTTGCCGTCGTTGTCGCAATCGAAGAGGGCGATGCCGCCCCCACCCATGGTTTCCACTAGATAGCGGCGCTCGGACGACGAACGTGGAATGGTCGTGAGTCCCGCCTGCGCAGCAATATCGCGAAAGTGCATGGGAGCCTTGGAGGACGTGATTGAGGTTGTTTGGCCAGGACTGCGTTTGGTGCGGGGCGACGGCGGCGTAGACGACGGGAGCTGGGCGAGACAGAGGGAAGCCGCCAGAGTACCCAGGACGACGATCCAGTGTTTTCGCATGAGCAATCGCCGGCAAGCCGGCCCTATCGGGTTCGCGTTCACGCTATGAACAGATTGAGCCAGGATTCCCATTTTGCCTTCCCGGCCACGAGCCAGTATACTCCCCTGGCCTCCGCTGGGCCACTTTTCCATCCTTTCTACCCCGTGCGACTCCGGCAGGACCGGAAGGGGCCAGCCCTGTCTCTCCAGGGCAAGGGAAAACCAGAGATTGCTCCGTTTCCAAGCGATTTCTCGAACACCTCTCCGTCCCCTCCCTTCCGGCCGGTCGTTTTGAACTGCCGGGGGACGCCCACGCGTTCTACCGCCTCGGGCACTCCAATCCCCAGGCGTGAATGGTCACGCATCATGCGTAGGGCTGTTACCAGGACCAGATCATCTTGGGCGATGAAATCAGTGGAGCGGCGCGACCCCAGCTTAAGGAACGGCGTTTAGGTTACCAAAAGTATGTGGCCACGACACGTGGCGGGCCGGCGACTGAATCGATTACCGTGGTCTCGACAACGACCTGCAGGTTCTTCTTCTGCCAGTCCGGCGGAGCGGTTCGCAGGCCCTGGGTGAGAAAGTCCTGTCTGCAGAAGAACTCGCCCGCGGCTTGCGTACCGTTCGCGGCGAGTCCCGCCGCGGCGATCAGGACCTGCCCGGTCTTGGAGTCCAGCAGCCGGGTGACGACTCCAAAATCTTCCGTGACCTCGCCCTGTGGGCCCAGACGCGCAGACCAGACCCTTCGTGAGGGCCCTCTTTCTTCGATCCACATGCGTTCATTGTCTTCCGCGAACACGAAGCGCAGGTCGGAAGTCATTTGCAGCGTCCAGCGGTTATTGAATGCTCCCACCAGGACGGCGGGAGAGTTGCGAAGGTCCTCAAAAGAGTAATTGCTGCCGATCCTGACTTGGCTCGGTTTGTTGATCCGGGCGAACAGGGTAGACAGCTGGGTCGCCACATAGACGTCCCCCATGGCCACGCCATCCGGGTAGGGGAGCATGTCGCGCCATCGCAACTCCTCATTCGGATCCAAGGGAAGTACCTTATTGGACCTCTCGACCTCTGTCTGAAAGGCCCCGGGATGAGCCTCTGAGAATCTCCGGTAGAGGTCCCGGGCCGGTCGATAGAGAAACGGCTTCGCCAAGCAGATCAGGACGGGTTGTGATGTTACAAAAACCGGGGACCAGAACTGGTCCAGGGGAGACTCTCGTGGCCTCGCATAGTGACTGCGGATGGTAATCAGCACCAGGGCCAGGGCAACGCCGAGCGCAATCGTCGATGCCAACCGCAGCTTGCTGCGATTCTCCGCCCGCCGGAGTGTCGCGAGAACGACCGGAGGCGCGGCCGGATTCCAATGAAACTCCGGGACATAGGAGCCCACCGGGAGTTCGATGCGGACGGGTGACGAATGCGACTCCCCGTGATAATACTGCGCCAGCCTTCTTCGCACCTCACTCGCCTTGTTTCGAACCACCGGATCCTCACCCGTCGCATAGCTCGTGGGACGGTGGAACAGATCTGCCCCAATGATTCGCTCCTTCAAAGAGTCCGTATGCCCTTCGAGGCTGCGTTGGACAACGAATGAAAGGAACTGTTGGCTGCGCTTGCTGGCACGAAAGGCTTGGCTGTTCAGGACGCTTTCCAGTTCGCGCAGCACGGCCTGCCTGTGCAGCTCATCAATTGAAGTGGCGTCTGCTTGCGGACCGGGAACTGCTTGCGATTCAGCTCTGACATTCATGGCCTTTCCCCTTGCCGCCGCGGGCCAGACCACTGCGCCTGCGGGCACTGAGGCGGAGGTCGTTCACCCTTCTGGCGGCCTCTGCCTGCCGCCCTGCCTCTGAGCCCGAATTCACTTTGCCAATCCTTGCTTAGAGAAGTGTACCAAACCACACCATACGTTGACAAGGTGCAAGCGCTGCTTTGCGAACCAGATGCTCAATGGGGTGTGCTACTGGTCCTGCTTCCTGGCATATAATTTACACATCGCGGCATAGCCGCAACCAGAGATGCAGGTCATCGAATAATAGAGATTCTGCCCCACTAGCGATCCGGTTGCGGCCTGCTGCGCACCATCTAAACCTAAGTCCACGTTGCGGTTCGGCGTTCGCAGTACCGTACCGAACTGTACGATGCCTTGACAGGTCCAAGCGGGACTCCTACGCTGCATCCCGTTGTATTTTAGTTGCGGAAATTCTTACTTTTGCGTCGGGTCTGGAAAGGCAAGCAAGGATTACATAACACCCTCAGAAGGGGGTGCGTGTGAACCAGAATCTCGATCTTTCGAAGGAGGATACATGGTGAAATTTGCGACGAGAATTTCCATCCTCGTCATGCTCATGTTGGGCCTGCGGGGATTATCTGCATTTGCCCAATTCATGAGTCCCTACTCGAGCGGAATTGAGGGCACGGTTCTAGATCCATCCAAGGCTCTAATTCCGGGAGCTACGGTCACCGTTACCGATACCCGGCTTGGGGTAGCAAAAACTACCACAACCAACCAGGCTGGTTATTTCCGGATCGATACTATGGCTGCATCCACTTACACAGTGGAAATCCAAATGAGCGGCTTCAAGACCTGGGTGCAGAAGGGCCTTACCCTTCAGGTCGGGGAGATCCGAACCCTTGCGCCCGTCCTGGAGGTGGGAGCAGTAGCCACAAATGTCACTGTTGCCGCTGTGCAGGCGGCAGTGGACTTGGTATCACCGAAAACCGGAGCTACCATTGCGGAAAGTACCGTGAGCGAAATCCCGCTTGCAGGTCAAAACATTTTCGGCTTGGTGGCTCTGGCGCCGGGAATAACGGGAGCCGGGGTGGAAACCTCATTGAATGACAACTATACCAACGAATACGCCATCAACATCAATGCCGCCGGACTGCGCCAGGAACAAAATGGCTACATGATCGACGGCGCGTACACCGACACCCCGTCCCGCGGCGGCGGAACCTCCATCTCCCCCAATCCCGAAATCGTGCAATCCATAAACGTCTTAACAAACAATTTTGATGCCGCAAAAGGAAGAAATGCCGGCGCGACGGTCCAAGTTTTTACCAATTCAGGCTCGAACCAGTTACATGGAACCGTCGATTACTATTTCCTGAATAATTCGCTCTCCTCGCGCACCGAATTTGAATCTACGGTTCCGACGTTCAAGCGCAGCGAGTACAGCGCCACTCTGGGGGGCCCGATTATCAAGAACAAGCTGTTTTTGTTTGGAGCCATTGACGTGCTGCGCTCCGGCAGCGCCCAATCCTCCCAAGTCACAGTTGAGACGCAGGACTTCGATACCTGGGCTACGACCAATCTCCCCAATAGCCTTGGAACGAAGGTCCTTGAGACATCTCCGCCCGCGACTTTCCCAACTACAGGGTTCGTGACCGTCGGCCAGATTACCGGAAGTTACTACCCGCTGCCGGCGGGTATCCCTGCCACGCTGAACGCCCTTGGCACCGCAAACATCAACTTCACCTTGCCGAAAAACGGCTACCAGTGGAGCTTCCGGGTTGACGACTATCTCACGAAAAAAGATCGCCTCTATGTGGATGCAATGCGCACAGAGGACACTTCTAAAACCCTCACGCCGCGGCCTGCGATGAACAATCCCCAGTACAACTTTTCCGATTTTGCGAACCTTGATTGGACACACACCTTTTCGGCACATCTCCTGAACGAAGCGGGTGTGGCCATGATACGTCCATATGGCCAGGATAGTGGATTGCCCGCGATGGCGATTCCATACATCAACGTGGTAGGAATGACCGGATTTCAAAGTTGGGCGCCTGGGAACTTCGCCCAAACGACGGTCGGTTGGCGCGATATCATGACCGACATGGTGAGAACGCACTCGCTTAAGTTCGGCTTGGAGATGTACAACATCCGCGAGGAGGACATACAACAACCCGGTGCGGGTGATCGTCCAACTTATAATTTCAACAGTCTGCTCGACCTTGTTCAGGGTCTGGCATTTTCAGAAACGGGTACGCCTGTTGACCTTACCACGCACCAACAAGCAGCCTTTGCTTTCACCCGCCGCGAACTGTACACGGGTTTGTTCCTCCAGGACGACTGGAAGCTCAAGCCAAGATTTACGTTGAATCTTGGCGTTCGGTACGACGCAATGGAGCATCTATTCTCAATACTAGGTCCTCCGTTGACCAATTTCACATTTGGACAAGGTGCCACCCTGGATGAACGGATCGCGAACGGTGTCACCGCGTTCACTCCGCATGATTATTTCGTTGACCATAACCCGCGGTACATAACCCCACGGGTAGGATTTGCCTGGGACGTTTTCGGAAACGGCAAGACAGCGGTGCGAGGCGGTTTTGGTATGTTCGCGGATCAACCGCCGTTCATCCAGTTTACCGCCCAGACAGCCAATGCCCCCCTTATTTTTGCGCCGTCTGTCAGCGTGCAGTATGGGCAGACACCGGTATTCCAGTTTTGCAGCCCTCCATCTGGCTGGAATGAAAGCTGCCCCGTGGTCAACACAAGCAATGTTACTGTGAACTCGAGCGGTGGAGTCCTCATCAACGGTGTTGTTCAGAGGACGGGTGTCACTGGATACTCTCCCGACTCAACAATGACTCAGGTCGAAGGCTGGTCCTTTAGCGTGCAGCGGCAATTGCAAAACAATCTCATTCTTGAGGTGAACTACTCCGGGTCGGCTGCTCATCACCTGCCGATTTTAACTAACCCGGATATTAACCGCTTTGCCGGAGACTTAATTGTCAACAAAGGGAGCTTGGAGCGTCTCAATCCGAATTTTAGCGCAATTAATTACGGCAGTACCGACGGCAACTCGATCGGTAACTATGGCTCTGTATCGCTAACGCGCCGGACTTCCCATGGGCTGGGGCTGAAGGGCATCTACACCTACGGGAAGGCCTTGGATACTTTCAGCTCTTCGGGTTCATTGGATTGGGGATCAATCACAACAACCACTCCAGTCATCCGGTCGTTTGATTTGGCGGCACAGCGTGGCCGGGCCGACTTTGACATACGACAACAATTCTCGGCCGATGGCACTTGGACGGTGCCCAACCCGTGGACCTCTCCATTAGCGAGAAGCGTTCTGGGCGGATGGGAGTTCGGCGGGGTGTGGATACTACAGACAGGGTTGCCCTTCACGGTCTACACAAGCGCGCCTTTTCAGCCGGTCTACGACGGCAGCGGTAACGTCATCGGCAATACCGGAGGTGACTACAATGCGGACGGATATGACTACGATGTGCCGAACGCGCCAAGTTTCGGTAACCACCTGAGCGGTCAATCCAAGAAAAACTTCCTGAACGGAATGTTTACTGCGTCCCAATTTCCGGTGCCAAGTCTGGGACAGGAAGGGAACCTCGGTCGAAATACATTCAGCCAGCCTGGATATAACAACCTCAATTTCACCTTTGAGAAATTCTTCTCTGTTCCCTGGTTCTCCGGGGAGAAGTTGAGACTCGAGGCAAGAGGCGAGGTCTTTAATTTGTTCAATCGCGTCAATCTTACCGGAGTGGTATCAGATTTGTCTCAGGGTCTGTTTGGGCACTCGGTGAATCAATTACCTCCACGCAGTCTCCAAATACACATCCGCGCCGTTTTCTAGGCGCACCCCCGGGAGAAGTGATGGCTAGCGGCGTGTCCATCGTCTAACCACGCCCTTTCCATCACTTCTCCCAATTTGAAATGAACAAGTGGCGGGAAGTTCGTCTGCGCTGCGTCTTCTTGCCTATGCCGCAGCGTGGGGCCGTGGCCTGAGTACGCGTCAGAAGGAGGTCCGAAGATGTTCTCATTCTTTCGCCGAGTCAGCATACTGCTCTATGTGGCCGCTGTCCTGCTCGAAGGTGCGGCCCTGCATGCCCAAGAGGCCAAAGCTGTTTTTGCGCGGGATGGAAGTACGATTGTCCTTGAGCCCTACGCGCCGAAACAGATTCTGCAGCATTCCTTCCCAGGCCGCCTCGCTCTCCCCCCGAGCGCGCACGAAGGCCAGCAGTCGGCGCTCGCCATTGGCTCGAATTCCGCAGGCGACCAGCAACAGCACCCGCTTCGGCCCGGAGCTCCGGCGCACCTTCATCCACACCCCGTCCAGAAGCAAGTAAGCCCAATCGTCCTCTAACTCTGCCTCCTGAAAGGCGCGCACCTGCGCGTCCAGCACCCGCGTCAAGCGGGAAACGGTTTGGGCGCTGATCGGCTCACCCGTCACCAGCGCCACCACTCGCCCCACGGAGCGGGTCGGGATCCCCCGCAAAAACGCTTGCCGAATCAGTTCTGCCACCTCCGGCGCCCGCCGCTGAAAGGCACCCAGCAGGCGGGGCAGAAAGGAGCGCAAGCGAGTGCGGCGAACCCGAAACCGGATCGTCCCCCAGGGCGTCGTGTAGTCCCGCTCGTAGTACCCGTTGCGGCTGTCCAGGCGTTCTTCCTCCGCCTCGGGCCGTTCGTACCACCGCAGCCCCAGGTACTCTTCCATCTGCTGTTCCGAGTCCACCTCCAACATCTCCTTCACCGTCTGTTGCACTTGCCCCTGTAGGTCGCCCCAGAAACTCTCCTTCATCTCTTGCAGAAAACTTTGGAACCGTTCCGTGTTATAGTCAGTTCGCACTAGGGTGTAGGCCTCCTCTTTCTTGGAGATTTTGTTGCTCTCACAACAAAACCTACACCCTCTCACTTTTTACACAGAAGAATTTACGTCACCTTTGCGCCTGAGCAGCGGGTTGAGCCTGTCGGAGAGTGGTGACCTGCCATCACCTGGGTAAAGATACAAGCAAGACCGTCGAGCCGTCAAAGGGATTGTCAAAGCCAGAATTCAGGATTCAGGAGTTAGGATTCAGGAGCTTTAATTCGCAGTCTTTGAGAAATCAAGAAAGTTTCCGATGGGAACACATCAAGAGACAAAACATTGTGTTTTCAATGAATTACGACCCTAACGTGCAAGTTTGGCCTAGCCTGCTATTCTGAACTTGACTATTCCGCTACTTTTGTTATAGATAGAGGTTAGGCATCTGGCGAGAAGACTCGCCGGGCCTTGACTGGTTCATTGGAACACACTGAAGTGAAAAGGCTTAGTCGGGAAGGGAAAATGGTAGTCCGGACTTCAAGGAAGGGAAGGATTCGTCCTGCACATTCGCTGGACCGTTCTGATCGTGCGCGATCCGCTAAAGCTGGCCATCCGCGGGTAGCTTCAAGATTCTCCCGCGACTCAACAGCCGCCGCCATAGGCCAGACAGGAAATTCTCAAGCGACTGAGCGCCGACAGGCTGAGGCTCTGTTTCAGGCGGCGGTCAGGAATTTCGAGCTCGGCGCACGAGCTTTCCAAAAACAGAATTATCAAAAAGCCAGGGAGATATTCGAAAAGCTGGCATCCAGCGGAGTAGCGGGGGTAGCGGAAAGAGCGCGCGTCCACTTGCGGCTGTGCGAGCAAAAACTCAGTCGCCCCACCCCCCCACCGAGAAAGGCTGAGGATTTGTACACCCTGGGGGTGGGAGCCTTAAATTCGCGGCGCTTTGATGATGCCATCGAGTACTTGAGCAAAGCTCAGAAATCGGCGCCCAAACTCGAGCATATTTGTTATGCTTTGGCCGCTGCGTATTCGCTACGTGGAGATGCCGAAAGCGCTCTGCAGCACCTGAAAGAGGCCATCACTCTGCGGCCTGAGAATCGTATTCAGGCCAAGCGCGACGAAGACTTCAAGGCGCTGGCGACCGATGTCCGCTTTAGAGAATTGGTTTTCGCCTCGAACCCTTAGCTTCGTGGCTTCTGAGGATGTAGCGGCGATTTTATCCGTCGGCTGACGGACATCACCCCGAAGCATGGTCCGTCGGCTGACGGATGAAGTCGCCGCTACACAGGACTTAAGGCCTCATTCAAGGGTCCCATGAAAGTCGTTGCCATTGGCGGCGGCACAGGTTTGTCCACCGTCCTACGGGGTTTGAAGTACCACCTGCGAGGGATCGCCCACCCAACCGGTCGCGAGGCCACGATTTCCAGGCTGACTGCCGTCGTCACCGTTACTGACGAGGGCGGAAGTTCCGGGCGGCTGCGCCGCGACTTCCGCATCCTTCCGCCGGGGGACATTCGCAACTGCATGGTCGCCCTAGCTGAAGACGAGAAGCTTCTCACGCAACTTTTCAATTACCGTTTCCTGGGCGGTCACGGCCTGCGAGGCCACAGCTTCGGCAACCTGTTTCTGGCTGCCCTCACGCACCTAACGCGCGATTTTGCGAAGGCCGTTCGGGTGTCGAGCGAAGTGCTGGCCATCCGGGGCGAGATTTTCCCTTCCACGCTTTCCGATGTTCGTTTGAAGGCGGAACAATCGAATGGCAACATCATCTACGGCGAGTCGCGCATCACCAAGACACGAATTCCCATCCGGCGCCTGCACATTGTTCCCAGCCGTTGCCGCCCCCTGCCGGAAACGCTCACCGCGCTCGAGCAAGCCGACCTCATCACCATCGGTCCGGGCTCTCTTTACACTTCACTGATACCCAACCTGCTGGTTCACGGGATTCCCGAACAGATCGCACGCTCCAAGGCGCTGAAGGTTTATGTATGCAACCTCATGACCCAGCCTGGCGAATCCCGCGGCTATTCCGCCGCCGACCACGTGCGCGCCCTGCATAAACATGCCGGCCGGAAGCTATTTGATGTCGCGATCATGAATATGCGCCCAGTCTCCTCCTCCCTGCGTCGGCGATACGCCGCGGATCGCTCCGAACCAGTGGTGAATGACTTGGCAAAAGTGCGCGCGCTCGGCGTTGCGCCCGTGCTTGCGGAGCTGCTCGTCGAAGATGGCGTTGCCCGTCACGATTCTGATCTCTTGGCAAAGCTCCTACTCATCTTAGCTGGCAAGTTGCGCTGACCGCGTGTGCTGTTATGCCGCGGTGGAGGGGATTTCCATCTTGCGCACTTGTCCCACTTTTTTGAATTGTTCTGCGTCGGTGGCATCATTTTAACATGTGTTTTCAAGGGTTTAGAAGATCGCCACCGAACATATGAATAAGCGCATAAATGTGTCATTTTGACACACTTTGCGGTTCGCCACCCTAATAGTACGCTATATATCTAGCCTCTGAGTGGGCAACAGACAACTGCGGACCCGCCGCGGCGGGTTCGCCCGCCAAAAAGCAGCGGGATCAGAATCACAGGCGCTCAGGGGTGATGATGCGACGGAACGATGAAGATGATTGCCACGAAGACGGCCACGAGCAGGGCCAGGAAAACCCAGGCGCCCGGATGGCCGAAGTTAAGCGTGAAGCCGATCCCGAAACGTTTTTCCACGAACAGTGCCGGATCGTCGCGGTTGACGTAGATCAGGCCCAGTTTCCAGTATTTGTCGGGCGTGCGGTCGCCCACCGGCGCCGCGGCCCCGGAGGCAGCGCCCGCAGAGCCGACCAAGCGCGTGCCGCCCTGGCCAAACCAAATCATCAGCACCGTGGTGACCACCGCAAAAGCCAGCGAAAAGACGAGCATCGGGATGACACCCGGCGGACCGCTCTGCTTGTGTGACAAGGGCAATAGGGCCGCCCACGTGAACATCAGTGCCAGAAAATACTCAGTGGCGACGACGATCGACACCACCAGAAGCCGGAAGCGGCGCTCGCCCTCACCCGCTGCTCCGCCCACTCGGATGAGACGTGACCAGCGGAGCATGGCGTAAGCCATGAACCCCATCAGCGCGCAGAGCACGGCCGCGATCAGCAGCGGCCCATAGACTCCGGCAAAGTTGCGAGTGGCCCAGTTATTCGGCTGGCCGTTGGCTCCCCAGTGGATCGGGAAGACCTCTGGGATCTGACCCCAGTGCAGGCGCAACCAGATGGCAGTCGCGGCCAATAGGGCGAAGGGAGGGAACTGAAGCATCCATCCCCCTGGTACGTGCGCCTCGCGGGGCACGAGCGCCGCTTCCCGGACCGTCGCTGGCGCCGCGGCGTGCGGCAGCACGCGCCCCCGAGCCCGATAGTAAGCAAGGAAGGGGCCCACGCCCTGCAAAAAGAGCCCGGCCATCCCCACGACCATCAGGTAGTTGGGCCCGGAAATCCGAATGGCAGCCAGAGCGATGAGAAGGGTAAGAACGCCGAAAATGGTTACCTCAACCCGATAGCGCTTGAGGATGGAGCAACCTTCGGCCGAGTCGCGGAACTCGGGCGGGACTGTCACCGCAAAGTAGACGTCCGGGCGAGTCAGCCTTGGTATCAAGTAAGAGATGACCAGACAGAGCCCGATCACAAAGGCCATCACCAGGCTTAGTCCAAGGACCCATTGAGTACTCATCTTAGCTCTCCGTGCTGGGCATCGACCCAGTTTGCGATTTCGCCAAATCTCCTTCCTGGAGCTTCGCTGCCAGAACGGTGAGCTCGCCGCTCACTGCGGCAGCGGGCACGCCTTCGGCGAGCGCCTTGACCACCAACTCCTCCAGCCGTTTGCGGAACTCCGCTTCGGCGCGCGGCGTGGGGGCGGGCGCGGGCCGCTCAATCACCGTCGCGCCACGCCCGCGGCGCAGTTCGAGCCAACCTTCTTCGGCCAGTTGCCGATACGCCCCCGCCACCGTATTGTGATGGACACCGAGGTCCACGGCGAGTTGCCGGACCGAGGGTAGCTGGTCACCAGGCCCGAATTGACCAGCCAGGAGCGTGGCGCGGAGACCTCGCACAATTTGCTCGGAAGCGGGCAAGGGGGAGGCCAAGTCGATCTGAAGCACAGGTGGTTCGTTAGGCATAGTACAATGTACATGTACAATGTACTATATCGCCCCTGCCCTGTCAAGTCCTTTTCATAGCTGTTGTCCTTTCTCTCGGCCCCGCTCGACTTGCAGGTTTCGTTTTCTCGGAGGGTGGAATTGACCCTCTTCCACAGGCGCGGAAGGACGTTGCACCGAGAACTAAGCGGTGGGATTGGGTAGTGTCCTAAATGTGTGTTGGTGAAACGCGGGATTCTCAAACTGATAAGGACGAAATGAAGGTTGTAGCAGCGCACGCTAGGATAGTTTGACCTAAGTCGGTTACTGGGATTAATCAGAGTTGCCGTCGTTGAAAGAACGCTGAAAATGGACGACTAAGAGCCAGCAAAATTTGGGTTTCCGGGCCCGAAAGAGACAAGAACCTACTTGAGCCATGTGATGTCAGAATCATGGTACAATTCGTAATAATGTCCCAACCTCGTCTTGCCCTGCTCATACTTCGCTGGAAGATTAAGAGTCGGCACACACTGCTTGATGTATCCGCGCGGTTTCACAGAGATCTTCTTGTCATTTCTTCAAGGTCTCTGCAGCTTTGGGAATGGAAATTCATTGGAAGTGTTTCCTCTATCCTGTATGGCCTTGGGGTTGCCGTCATGCAGTTAATAGGCGCTTTCCAAGCTGCACGGATTCTGTTTGCCCTGGCCATTTGCTTACTCAGTTTTAAGCTTTTCATATCGGGTACGAAGGGAACGTCATGGATAACCAAGATCGTTGTGTTGATGCTCGTCTCTTCGGTGGGAGGCGGTCTTACGCAGCTTTCTTTTAAATGGGTAAGAAAAGCTGAGGACACCCAGATTGCGAAGGACACCCAAACCGCAAGACAAGAATTCCTGCTTCATCGTTCTGACTTGATAAAAGACGGAATTCACTTTCAGGTGCGCTTGAACCGACTCTACTACCCTGAGGAATTAGGTTCCTATAAGGTTTCAGTGCAACTCGTCTCTCGTGATGGCGCCGTTTGGATCAATTCATATTTCCCAGCGAAAGGTCACATTTTTTACAAGGGCAGCGAACAGAAGAATATATCCCAAAATGTCGTTTGGATGCTTCGAGGGAATGATTACAGCGTGCTACAAGATACAGCTCTTGGATGGTTTCACACCAATACTTATCGCCTAGAAGCTTATTTCGCCCCTAGGCCCAACACCCTCCTGCAAACAATGGGTGATTTTGATGGGGAGCAAATAAACGTCTGGGTTAACAGAGAACTGATTTCAAAGATCGTTTACATTTCCGTATGGGCAGATGAATATCTGTTCTTGGGCTTGCCGATGAGGTGTATCGATACTACTGATGTCTATAAACCGGTGTGGCCAGACCCAATACTGGGAGACGTCAGGGAGGAGTGGTCGAAGGAACATTGGACTCAGCTAGTACCACATGGCTTTCGCGCTAATGGCCCAGCGCCACCGGTCTTCAATTTCCCTCTCTCATTCGAAGACTACACTCCGCCAACAACAAGGAAGTTCGAATCTTTAAAGGACGGCCTTGACGTATCTGTTCCAGATTCCAGTTTTTGCCGACCGCAGCCATAACGGGAGGAACGAGCAGGGTAGCGCAGACTCTCGCGTCTCAGAGAGTCTGCGGCTTTCCCCCTGCCACAGCCCGCGGTTCTGGGGTTTGATCGCCATAGCCGCATATTCACAAAAAGTGGACGTTTACCATCTTAAGAACCGCAGACTTTGAACCGCACAAAGTCTGCGCTACCCCGCTTCGGACGTGGGAGGAAGAGATTTCGAATACCTGGCGGACCCTCGCGGCTGACAGACGGACGATTCTCTCCACAATAGCGACTGTCTTCCAAAGTCGCCCAACCAGCGTTGCCGGCAAGATGTTCTTGTAGGGAGGGATTGGGAATCCCATGGCGAGAATATGGCACCATGTCCAGCCGGACGAACATGCTGGTGCCTAAGTTTGACCTGTCTTTCTCTAGCGGCACACATTTCAACCACTATCAGGCGCGGATACACCCTGCACTGAGAACTAAGCGGTAGTGATATATAGTTGCGTTGCTGACAAAATGAAGATTTTCGCGGGAGTAGTTACTGAATCGCCCAGCCTATGTCCAAGCCGAACTCTGAGGGGTCGTCAACCCTGCTTCAGTACAACGCATTGGATTTGCGCCAACACATCCGGTCGCAGGGTCTGGTCCACTGGCCCTCGGTAGTGCATCATGGATGACTCCATCAGTTCAAAGCGAAATATTAACTTGCGCTGCCGCAAGGCACGATAGACACGGAACACAAAACGAAGGAGCGGAGTCGGCAGCGGGATTTGCCCGTGCCGGAGAAGTAGGCGGTTATAGCTGTGGTCATGTAGCCGCAAGCTGATGAGTTCTCCACCAGGAAGTGACCGTGCCAGATCAAGAACGTTATAGCTTATATGCTATTTAGTTGCCATGAGCGTGCTGGAGGAAGCGCGCTGGGGAGAGCGGGCGCACACGGGTACCCCCTGTCGACCGGCGACCTTCAGTCGGGCCGGGTCTTCCCTATACCTCGAAATCTTTCCAGTTGGGCCAGTGCATCAGCGTGGTGAGCCGGTGGACAGCGGGCCAGGCGACCAGCCAATCAAAACAATCACCATAGAGTCGCTTCCCATCGGGCGTGCGCAGTATGAGCGGGTAGGCTTCCGATTGGCTGCCAACGGGACGTCTGACGCCGTGGACGACCATGCTTCCGTCAGAGATCCCTCGGGTGCCGTGGTTGAAAAGCTGAATTGCGCGGTCTCTCCAGATATCTCGCCCGGTCGCTTTGGCCAGGCGGAGCCACACGAAAGCCCATAGGGATCCCCAAGGATCCTGGCACACAGACATCACCTCAGGCTTCGTGCCTGCGAACCACTCGTAATTCATCTGCAGGAGGGGACTCTCCGGATGCAAGGGTGGCGCGTAGTGCCATTGCCAGCTCGCCAGGTAGTAACTGGCCAGTTCCGTGTGGCGCAGATACTCCTTGGAACCGGTCAACTCGTACAGGTCCATGGCCGCCATCAGCAGCGGAACGGCCGACTCGCGATCGATCGTGTCGGCATCGATCGCGCCGCTGGTACAGTGCAAGCGATCCAGATCGCGCTCCAGGTAAGCGCGGAAGGCGCGGCGCGCCGTCTCAAGGTACTTAGCCTCGCGCGTCATCCGGTAAGCCTTCAGCATGGGCATGAGGATGAACGCGCCGGTTGTGTTGTTTGGGTCAAGGCACTCGCCCTTCAACGACCATGCCTTTCCGAAGGTTCCATCGGGCAGAGCGTGATCGACAAAGAAATTGCAGGTATCCATGCCGAGCTTCCGCCAAACAGGCTTCTGTTTGCCGATCTTTTCGGCCAGTTCGGAGGCCACCAGGTACTCATAGGCGCCGAAGCCCAGATTGCAACAGTCGAGAAAATACTCGCCCGGCTTGGTCGGCCTTCCCAGAAAGTTGGCATTGTGGGGGCCCCACCTCGCTTTACCCAGCTTTATGAACCAATGGGTATAGAACAGGCCGCAGGGCAAGCGTCCGTTCTCCGCCCAGAAGTCCAGCCCCCTTTCGCCTTTGCTGAGCGAGTCCTGGTTCCGGTTCCAGATATAGTCCTGGAGCAAGACCATTCCCCAGCCGGCGTTCTGGTTGCACCATCCGATTTCAAACGTGGTGCGCTGTTGCCACCCGTCTTTCACATCCCCATGTCCCATCTGTTCCAGGGGATCACCCATGAAACCATGAGCCACCCGGCTCAATCCAAAGCTGAACCCGGTGAAATCCTCTTTGTCGTACCAGAGAGACTCGCGCGCATACTGTGTTCCGAGTTCCCAAAGGCGCTTGGGAGGAAACGACGGCTTCACATCGCGGCGATTCAGGCGCCAGGCATGATCCATGCCGGCAGCAAAGGCGCGCCGCTTCTCGGGGGCGGGTGTGAGGACGACGTAGGTCGTCACCGCAAATTCCTCCCCCGGCCCTACGGCAAGTTCTTCCCGGAGAGCCGACCCGTCGTGGCCGTAAATGGGCACAAGATTATCCCGCTCTGGCCAGAGCAGCCGGTGGGCCAGCCGTTGATTTCGCTCTTCGAGAGAGAAGGCGCAGAACAGAGACCGGTGCTCCAAAGACGTGAAGACAAAAATGGACCAACCTCCGCCTTCGGAGTAGTTGCCCGCCGGTACAGTGGTGCGAAACGCGGAGAAGTTCCACGGCGTACGGTCCGCCCCCACCAGACCCGTCACGGGCGTGGTGCCATATGCTCCCGAACCAGCTTCAGGATTGCCGTTATAGCTGATGCCGGGGATCAGCGTGTATTCGGGGGAATATCCGGATTCGATCTCCATGCACAGGTCGGCCTGGACGGTTTGGCTGGTGCGGTTCTTCCAGCTTCGCCGCCATTCGTAGAAACCTTCCTCCAGAAGCCGAATTTGCTCGCTCACCTCCCAGGGGCCGCTCTGAAATGTCCGGACGGTTTTGTCGGCGCCGACAGCGCCAAACTTAACCTGGTCCACGGCGCCTTTCCCGTCGCCCTGCGCAACCGCCGGGATGCGAGCCACCGTCGTAGAGCCGCTGACGAAGCGCAAACCCGTGCCGTCTTTTTCCATACGGAGGCCGGAAAGGGCGGCCAGGTCGAGCGGGTCCAGCAGAGCACCCGCCACAGTGCACGGGATCACTACATTCACGAATTCACGTCTGGTCATCTTGAACATGGCAGGCTCCTCAAGAGGAATTTCCTTCTTAAGCTACTAAACGCCGCCATCATACTCCCGTTTGTTTCCGACGTAGCCACATTTTCAATCGTGTGTACCGCCGGCTGGCGCAGAGCGGAGCTCTGCGTTCTAGCTCCCGCTGCGATATATTGCCTTTGCCATGTCTGTCTCCCGACGCTATTTCGAACCAGGCCAGTTACAGTTTATCACTTCCCGGGTCTACGCCGCAGGAGGCTCCTCGAGAAACCCAATAAATCAGCCCGCCGCGGCGGGCGACATAATTTAGCCCAGGGCGCAAGCCCTGGGAAAAACGGCCCCCACCCCCTTTCATTCCCCCTCCCCCGCTTAGCGGGGGAGGGGGCAGGGGAAGGAGCGGCTGAACGCAAGACCCACGGCTGCCGCCGTGGGCTAAACTATGCCGCCCGCCAAGGCGGGCTGAGTTCTGCTCGCCTCCATGCACAACAACCCGGTGAAAAGGGGCTTGGTGCGTTCGCCAGAGGAGTGGCCCTGGTCGAGCTTCAGGTTCTATTACTTAAACGATACGTCCCTCTTGAGCATGGATAAGCTCGTTTGAGCTCCATGCAAATTCCAATCGCAGAGCTTTGCTCTGCGCCAGCCGCGTTTTGAGGCTAGCAACACCCTATCAGCCCGGTACCAGGCGCGGAAAGACCCTGCACTGAGAACTAAGCCGTGAGATTGCATGGGGAGCGGATTAAGTGTAGATTACCTGTGTGGGGAATCAAAATGGAAGTCCCGGGTTATACCATCGGCCGGAAAGTGGAGAGCACTCTCCAGGTTCCTGAACTCCCACTGCGCAATCCATGATCCTGTAGGTGAGATATGTGGCCGCGAATCATACGCCAGTTGAAGGAAGCCAACAAAGAACTGTGGCTTTTCTTGATGATGTTCGCCATCCTCGCCGCCTTCAATTACTTGGTCGCCTCGGACCGGATGATGCTGGGCTTCTACATCTTACCCACAGTATTTTCCGCTTACTTCTACGGGCGCCGTCACGCGACGTTAACGGCGCTCGCCAGCATCTTGTTGGTGATCCTGATTGTGTATTTCAATCCTCGTTTGTTTGCGGAGGGGGCCCCGATCAGGGGAATCGCAGAAAAGTGGTACGACCTCGCGATCTGGGGCGGAACCCTAATGATTACCGCCTACGCCATGGGCACGCTCTATGAAAAGAAGGAAGCCCGCATCCGGGAGTTACGTGAGGCTTACAAGGGTATCGTGGTCATCCTCCGACAACTGACCACGCACGACAAATACACTCATGACCACTCTTTCCGCGTGGCAGCCTACGCAGCCAAGATTGCGGAGTATATGGGTTTCGATAAGGAGCGGCAGGACGACGTGTACGACGCCGCCTTATTGCACGACCTCGGCAAAATGGAAACCTCTCGAGAGCTTCTCCACAAGGCAGCGCGTTTCACCGAAAGCGAGTACGAAGAGATGAAGAAGCACGTGGAGAAAGGGGCGCAAGTGATTGAGCCGGTGCGAGGATCGCTGCGCCGCATCATCCCCATTATTCTGGCCCATCATGATAGGTTTGATGGATCGGGATACCACTCGACCCAGGGGGAGCAGATTCCTATCGAAGCGCGGATCATTGCGGTTGCTGACGTGTACGACGCGATGACAACCGATCGACCGTACGCCAAGGCGATGTCACTGCTAGACGCCAAGGAGACCATCACGAAGGGCTCGGGGACCAACTTCGACCCGCAGGTAGTCAAAGCTTTCGTGGAGGCGTTTCAAAACGGAGAGCTGGAAGTCGATTTCACGGCCTTGGATATGCGCCGTCCCTGACTTTCCTGGGACCGCATCAAAGAGGAGTTGGTCGCTGGATCGCGCATCAAGGGCGAGTGGCGACCCGAAATGCAGGTGCCAGGCGGCCGGGTGTCAGGTGTCAGGAAATACCACACACAACGTAGTGGCTGACCAGAAAGCGCAAGGCAGAGAGCACCGTGCTCGAGCGACTGACCCTTTTCATACTGTTCGTGTTCTCCTTGACGGGGTGCCACGGGCAGCGGTACGCCAGGGCCTTCACGGACAAGCTGCACAAGACGCAGAATAATCATCAGTGGTCGACCTTGCATACGATGCCTGATGGCGCCTTGCTGACGGTCAGCAAACGATTCGAACAACCCAAGCAATTCTGGAATCTGCTGCGCATCGCGGCCTGGGACACTTCGCAACCGCGTGAGGACAAGTTGGATGTTGACGTGGGGCCGAACGATGAATCACTCGGTTGGTCACTTCAGGCAGATCGATATGATCGGAACGATCAGCTTTTGATGGACCCTGGAGGGAATTATCTCGTGGTCCGCTTGAGCCAGGACGCAGATACATGGGACTCGTACTCCGAGGAATCTACTAAGCCGCCGCGGACTGTCCTGAACATTATCGATCTTCACGGGTTCAAGCTTCTGCGTCGCGTCGCGATCACCGATCCTCTGCTGGGAGCGGGCGAGATGGGTTTTACCCCCAAGGGAGCCTTCCTGGTGCGCGGCCTTCAGGAAAAGAGCAGCGCAACGATCGGCGGCAAGGTGATCCATACCCGCCAGTATGCGGTGGAAACCTTAACTCTTCCCGGCCTGGAGCCTGAAACGGTGTGTCGTTATACGATGGCCTTCAGCCCCTATTCCCCCCAAAACCCTTCGACGCCGGAAGAAAGCAAACAGAAAGAGAAGGAAAATCGGGAGGAGGTTGAGCGGCAGCAGAATCAGGATCAGGCTGCCGAGAAGGCATGTGGGCCCAAACTCGCTCCGTTGGGTTTCTCCTCGTTAGACGATGTACGTAAAAACTTCACGGTCTTGGGACGGCTGGGAGACTATGCGGACTACTCGCAGCGTGTCCCACCCCAGTCGCCCTGGGGTTGCAGTTTCGAGGATCTGTCCGGGAATCTGCAATATGAGCTGTACGATTGCGACGAGAGCGACGTTGGACTGACATTGCTCACCTGGTATCGTGGATTCAGGGTTTTCCACCTCGAGGATGGAAAGCAAATCATGGATTTGAAGCTGCCGCACAGCACGCTCGTCCCCTTGTTCGGCGCGAGCCCGCAGTTTTCCGGCGTGCTGGCCACGAGCCGCGGAGTCACCTACGTGGTTCTATTGCGGGATGGCGCCGAACTGGAAGGCTACCGCGTGCCTTAGGATCGCCGGGCCGCACGAAGAGCACGGTTGGATCTTATGGCCGGCCGGACGAACGCGGAAGCTGGATCGTCACTGCCTAGCCGCGATTGTCTCCAATGATGGATGGAAACTGCGGAGGACCGCTCTAATCGTAGGCGGGCACGTAGCGCGCGATGCACGCGACGATCGTGCTCTTGACCAATTTAGCGGACGGCGGCAGGTGCGGAGCAGAGTTCCGCGCCCTCACTTCAAGTCCTTGCAGACCGGCGGCGCCTCCTCTTTCCCGCTGGAAACCTCTTATAGGACCAAGCGATCGAGGGGTAAACTGAGATTCTGGCATTGAAAATCAAAAAGGAGGGTAATAGTTTGAACAGGAGATTTTCACTTCTATCGCTCGCTTGCCTGATCGGCGTCTCTCTCTATGTCAGCTTTTCTTTGGCCGGTGCCGGCCAGGCTTCCGGCCACAGAACCTGGAAGCTGGACCCATCCACCCCGATTCTCACCGGCGGCGCTCCTGGCCAGTTCGACGCCCGCCTGGAAGAGGCGGACGCATACATGTCCGGCTCGACCTACTATGTCAACTATGCCGCCTGGGATAAGGAGCAGGGGACGGTGGGATCCATCGGGCAAGCCAGCGGGCCAAGCCTGACCAGCTTGACCAAGCGGGGGCAAATACTGAAGGGAACACCTGGAGCGTGGGATTCCGCATACGTCAGCGGGCCGCGAACTTACTATGAAGCGGGCAGGTATTACCTGTACTATTTCGGCAGTTCCACGGTGGCGTTTGAGGGGATTCCCAGTAGCCTTGGAGTGGCAATAGCTTCCTCCCCGGCAGGGCCGTTCAAAAAGTACAGCGGAAACCCGATTCTTTCGCCGGGACCGGCCGGAACGTGGGATGGTAAGCAGCTATTCAGGCCTTTCCTGGTTAAGTCAGGGGCGACGTACTATCTGTTCTATAACGCCAACGGCAGCTTGGGGGGCGAGCAGATCGGTTTTGCCACTGGTCCGAGTCCCGTGGGGCCATTCACCAGGCACAAGGGGAACCCCTCGTTTTTTCCGAAGCGGGCCTGGGAGGCATCGAGAGTTGGCGATCCCGTGATATACAAGGATGGGCGCACGTGGGTGATGTACTACTACGGGGCGAATGACAGCATCGGGTATTGGGGGGTAGGCTGCGCCACGTCAGGGGACTTGGTGGCATGGACAGAATGTCCTGACAACCCCATCTCATTCCCCAAAATCGGGCTTGGACTGATCCGCCCCTCCCTTCTGCCCGAAAACAACTATGGCACCATGCTGCTCGACGGCATCCCGACCAGTCGTCTCTACGTTGCCCGGAGGTAGCACGGCCTGAAGCAGCGGTCTTTGACCGGTGAAGCGCAAGAAAACAGAAGACCGGCGGCCAGAGATCGACGCTACATTGCCCGACCTACGCGAAATCCCACAGGCGGACCTCCTCAGTAGGGCTCCTATTCATACCTCCAGTATTCTGCGACGCTTCGGGGCCAATCCCCGCCAACCTATAAGGGGGTAGTGGGTCAGTTTGATGTAGAGGCGGCTTTACGCCGCCATTTGGCGAGGTAAACTCGCCGCTACAACACTGAACTGACCCACTACCATAAGGGGGTGCGATCGATTCCTGCGTGTATAATGAATGCCGCGGTCTTGAGTTCCGATCTGTTTCACCAGCTCGATGGGCACGCACGGAAGGGAGAGTGAAATGTCTGCGCAAAACTTTTCCATTTTGATCCTCGCTGCGGGCAAGGCTACGCGCTTCAAATCCGAGCACTCGAAATTGCTGCACCGGCTGGCGGGCCGACCGCTGGGTGAATACATTTTGCGGGCCGCGCGCGGGGCAGGACCCGACTGCCTTTACACGACGATCGGGCACGAGCGCGAAGAAGTGCGCAAAGCCTTTGAGCGGCCGGGACTGGTTTTCATCGAGCAGAATGAGCAACTGGGCACAGGACACGCGGTGATGACGGCGCGTCCGGAGCTTGAGAAGTGCGCCAGCCCGACGGTGGTAGTGCTGGTTGGCGACGCTCCCCTGCTCCGCTCTGAAACGCTTCGCAACTTGGTCGAAGCCCACCTCGAAGCCCACGCGGCATGCACCGTTTTGACGGCTCGCGTCGAGAACCCCACAGGCTATGGGCGAATCGTTCGCGCCGGCAGCCGCGTGCGCGCCATTGTGGAAGAGAAAGACGCGACCCCAGCCCAGAAGAAAATCCTCGAGATCAGCTCAGGCATACTTTGCTTCTCGCGTGTCCATCTGCTGGAGCATCTGGAGGAACTTTCGGCGGAGAACGCCCAGAAGGAATACCTGCTGACGGACCTCATCGAAATCTTCAACCGGCATCGCCTGAAGGTGGCCGCGTTCCCCGTAGCTGAGGCGCGGGAGGTGCTGGGCGTGAACGACCGCGTCGAGCTGGCGCAGATTGAAAAACTGTTGCGGCTGCGCAAGGCAGAGACGCTTATGCGCGATGGCGTGACGGTGGTGAATCCCGAGGCCACCTACATCGACCCGGAGGTGGAAGCGGGCCAGGACTCCATCATCGAGCCGGGCGCGAGCCTGCTGGGCCGGACGCGCCTGGGCCGGGCCTGCCACATCCAAAGCTATTGCACCATCACCGATTCGTCGCTCGCCGACCGCGTCACCGTGCGGCCCTGCTCAGTGATCTCCAACTCCGAAATTGCTTCCGGGGTCACCATCGGCCCCTTTGCGCACCTGCGGGATGGCGCGGTGATCGAGGAGAACGCGCGCATCGGCAACTACGTGGAGGTGAAGAAATCGCGCGTGGGCCGCGGCACCAAGGCGCTTCACCTGACTTACCTCGGCGACGCCACGTTGGGCGAGAACGTCAACATCGGCGCAGCGACAGTCACCTGCAATTACGACGGCGTGAAGAAGAATCCCACCGTCATCGAAGACGGCGTCTTCATCGGAAGCGGCAACATGCTGGTGGCGCCAGTCCGGATCGGCAAAGGGTCGTATACCGCTGCGGGTTCGGCCATCACCGAAGACGTGCCGCCCGATTCGCTCGCCATCGCGCGCAGCCGTCAAGTCACAAGAAAAGAATGGGCGAAGGAGCGCGCCCAAGCGAAGGCGCCGGCGGGGAAAACCACAAAAGCTTAGTGCCGATCTGTTCGGTTTTGATCTACGCACCGACGTTGTTATTCCGAGCCGCCCTGCTTTTCACCTCGACGACTATTCTGGAGATTGAGCTATGGAAACTCCAAGTCGTTCGGCCGCTGTTGTCCTCTGCTTGTCCGCAGCGTTCCTGTGCCGGAAGTTTTGTAGTTTCCCTGTGCTTGCCGGCTTAGTCAGGACTTTTCCGTTGGCTCTCGCGTTCGCAGGCTTGCTCCAAAGCAGCTCTGCGGCCGCTCAGCAGGCAATCACGCCAGCGAGCCAGGCCACGACGACGGCGGGACAGGAAACGAAGCAGGGCGTTGAAGGAATTCTGGCTACCATAATCCAATCGCGCTCCACCAACACCCGCGCCCGCAAAATTGTGATACACAACGACGGCAGCGCCACGGCAGCAATTGCATTTCCATTACCTAACGCTGGATTTCAAACTGTACCACTACCGAATCTGGACAATTGAGACACTACCGCAATCCCCCCCTCCACCATCCATTTTTCAAATGACGTCAGTACCGATCTCCAAATAGTGTTGCATCCGACCTGCTTTTTAGTTACCATATGTGTATGGCAAAATCAGGAAACCCGAAGGAATCGAGGTAAGGGACGTGCCAAGCAGAGAAAATGTGAAAAGGGTAGAGGCAGCATTAAAGCGCATGAAGGAAGCCCAAGAGGACTACCTAGCCTTTATCGACCAGCCTAGTCGCTCCTACTCCGCAGAAGAGAGAGCGGAGAATAACTTACTCCTATACATTCTCAAAACTTCCATCACGGAATTTTCGGAAGCATACAACCAAGCGGCGACAGAAGACGTGCAGGGAAAAGTACAACCCAGCCCGCTCAGCTCACTGCCAGGATTACAAACAGGCTAAAGCGCGAGCAAACGCCTGATCTCATACTCCCGCCCATTCGTGTCGTGCGAAAATTTCCCCAGCCGTATCACGCCACAAATGTCATGTGAGATTACCAAGCACATTTAGGACACAACCTGCATTTTCGTTGACTTCTTTAACAGGAATGCTATAGTTCAATTCCTCACTTTTCTTGGGCCAATAATGAACCGATGCGTCGTCGCTCTTTGTCTTTTTGTTTGCGTCCTCTTGGGCACTCAGGCCGCCGCGCAGACTGAGCGCGCCCTGCTCATCGGCATCAACACCTACCAACCCGAAGGCACCAGTGCGCAGCAAGGTGTTGCAGCAATTCTGGCTACCATAATTCAATCGCGCTCCACCAACACCCGCGCCTACAAAGTTGTGATACACAACGACGGCAGCGCCACGGCAGAAATCAGTGGCGCCAGCTTTGGTCTTCGTATTGAGCCACCGCGATCGCAACAGTTTCCCCCGGAACGATCGATACAAAAACGTTGCGCCGCCTGCTTACAGGGATTGGCGATGTCAGCAGAATCCCGACCGGAGTCTGCCCAAAATCGGTTTCCTTCGGAACGCGCACTCAGATTGAGTATGCGGGCAAGACCAGTGGAGATCTGCAATGTATCCGGCAGCAAGCCTCGGGCGGCGATCAGGCGCTACTGCAAGCATCTGAAGACTTGGGCAGATTCGTGCGGACAACCTTGAGTCAATTAAAGATCGACGACAGGCGCGTCAGTTCGGCCCTGTAGAACCAACGGCGCCAATCAGACTTCCCGGGCCGGCGTGGCCTCACAGGTCCTGATGATAATCACACCAGGTCGGAGTACAATGCGGCTCGCCTTTTCCTGACCTCGCCACTCGTTCAGCACTTGAACGTCGATCATGGCGCGGGTGCGGAAGCGCCTGCTTCGCAGAGCTGTGCTGTCAGGCCCGGATGGTGACCGGAGAATCAAGAAAGCTGTCGATCTCCCCGATTTCTTTGGAACTGAGGCGAAATTCTCCCGCGCCAATTATTCCCGAAACCTGTTCGGGGCGGCGAAGCCCGACAATGGCGGCGGTCACGGCGGGGTGCCGTAACGTCCAGGCAATGGCCACCTCACCGGGAGTCCGGCCATGTCGTTTGCCAATCGAACGCAGCAAGTCAACAAGTTGAAGATTACGCGACAATTTCGGCTCCTGAAAGTCCGGGTCCCGGCGACGCCAATCGTCCTCCGGGAGAGCGCCGGCGCGTTCCCGAGTCATCGCGCCGCTAAGGAGCCCAGACCTCATGGGAGAGTAAACAATCACTCCGATATTCTGCTCGACGCAGTAGGGCAGAATTTCTTCTTCGACCTCGCGCGCCAGCATGGAATAGGGGGGCTGAAGTGAGGTTATGGGAGCTATGGCTTGGGCTCGCTTCATTTGGCTAACATTGAAGTTCGACAGGCCAATATAACGAACCTTTCCTTCTTCCTTCAGCTTGGCGAGCGTGGTCCAACCCTCCTCGATGTCCTCATCCGGTAGTGGCCAGTGAATCTGGTAGAGGTCGATGACATCGACTTTGAGCCGCCTCAGACTTGCCTCACACTCGCGGCGGAGGGATGCGGCTTTGAGACTGCCGCCGAGTTCACGGCGCTCATTCCAGACACGCTCGCACTTGGTGAAGACATAAGGCTTGTGCGGGATACCCTCTAAGCTGCGGGCAACCACCTCCTCCGAGTGCCCCAACCCATAGACCGCGGCCGTGTCAATCCAATTCATGCCGGACTCGAGTGCTTTGCGGATGGCCGCGAAGGACTCTTTATCATCCTGTGGACCCCAGCTAAAGCGCCACCCCGATCCGCCTATCGCCCAGGCGCCAACTCCCAGCAAAGTAATATTAAGGTCGCTATTGCCTAACCGTCGCTTTTCCATGCCCAATCTCCTGTCCGAATATTCGTCCACTTGTGTCGCCGTAGAGGCGCTGGTTTCCCGACCTCTCCCAATAAAACCCTTACGTCAGACGCGACCCCGTACGACTGCTGCCTTGCATTAGTTTACCGCGAAACGTCTGAAGAATACTGTGTCTTGGTAAATTCTCGCTGAGCGGCGTGTAGGGGCGGTTCGCGAACCGCCCCTACCGAGCTCGTCGATCAAGGGGCTGGCGCCAAGAGCGAAGCGCACGCATGCATTGCATGCGCTGAGTGGTGAAGGAATTCAATATCTATCGCTGGGCCGCGGATCACAGAAGAGCCATCCCTCGTCGTGCCAAAAGGCAGGGATTTGTACCTTGAAACGTTACCCGGGCGGTTCCGAACCTTTCTCATCTTTCTTTTTTGACTTGCCGCCGAGTTTCTTGAATTCCCCGCCCACGCCTTTGCCGATCTTTCCGACTCCTTTACCCGTGCCGACGGTCACGTTTTTGCCCAATCCCGCCACTCCCTTCCCGAATGACGCCCCGGCACTCCCAACGTTTCCCCGCGCTAACTCTCCAACACCACCCGCTGTGCCTTTGGCCAAGTCCCCCGTGCCTTTGGCGACGCCCTTTCCAATATCCTCCCCCCCCTTGCCCATTTCCTTACCAGGCGTACTAGTTTGCTTCTCCTTTTGGTTCGTCTTCTGCGGCTCAGCCGATTGGTTCGCCTTCTGCGGCTCCGCCGAGGTCTGTTCAGGGCTCGACTGACCCCAACCGCAGACAGCGATGCCAAAGCCAAGTGCGCCAAGACTGATGAGCCGGAATACAGGTTTCATCCTTTTCCTCCTGCCCGCATAGTTTTTCCTTCCTGAAAGCCCTTGTGCTTCTCAATATGATGCAAACCACCCCACACTAGGTTTCCCCCTTTCCGTCCAGGAGCATTCAAACAATGGGCATTGCAGACTCGCGGCGAAAAGCAGATTCAAATCTGGCCTCGCATCACCGCCCAGGAAATTTCTACATTGCGGATGAAACTCTGCCACGGTTCCTGTTTCCAAGTCCCCGAGGCCCCGCCTCAAGCCGATTGAAACTACAAGAGATATTTGTCCGAGGGGGCTGGCACCATTCTTGCTCTCTTGAAGTCCGTGCTGCCGGTCGGGCAGCCAGGGCTGCGTTTCAGATTTGGGTTTTAGAAGAGAACAAAACATTTCATTGGAGGGGAAACATGGAAGAGAAAACGACTAAACAGGAAGTGCCCGTTGTGGACCTGCCACACAACCGTGGCCAGAAGATCGCAACCGGCCTGCTGCTCGTCGGCTTGTGCGTGGTTCTTGCCTACGCATTCCGAGAGCACAGTGCCGCGAAACAGATTGCCGCCAGCCGGGACGAATTAACCGCTGCGCTGAATCAGGAGCGTGGCCAAGTGGAGACTCTGACGCAGAAACTCAATGCTGCGGAATCTGTGCCTGCGGCGGCGCCTCAACCAGCACTGAATTCACCAACGGAGGCGCAAGTTCCCATCACCAAACCAAAGAGCGCGCAACGCCATTCTACAAGGCACGTAGCCGCTATAAAGGCCCGACATGCTGAGGATCCGTGGCGTAAGGAGATTCAATCCGAGCTGACTGAACAGCAAAAGCAGTTAGCTGAACATCAGCAGCAGCTCCGGGAAACAAGGGAATCCGTCGAGAGAACTCGCACTGAACTGGAGAGTGATCTGAATTCGACGCGCGATGACCTGAATGGGTCGATCGCCAAAAGCCATGAGGAACTCGTGGCGCTCGAGAAAAAAGGGGAACGCCATTACTCCGAATTTAACCTCGAGAAATCGAAGCAATTCCAGAAAGCGGGGCCCATCAGCATCTCGCTGCGGAAATCGAATGCCAAGCACGAGTACTGCGACCTCGTGATGATCGTGAATGACTCGGAAGTGAGCAAGAAGCACGTTAACCTGTACGAGCCGGTTCTGTTCTATCCGGAAAGTTCTTCGCAGCCCCTGGAAGTCGTGATCAACAGTATCGGCAACGATGCCGCGCGCGGTTATGTCAGCGAGCCCAAGTACAAGCCATCTGAACTGGCAGCAAGCGCCCCGTCCTCACCGGGAACGGGGCCTGTGTCTGCGGATCAGGCTATGCATAGCTCCTCCTCGGAAGCGGCGACGCTGAAACGCAGGGCTGAACCACAAGAATGATACGTCGTTGGAGTCTCAGCCAGGAGCCGGGGATGGGATTAGGAGCCCAGAGCTTCAGAGATTCCATCTCTAGCTCCGAAAGGATATACGTTGAAGTGAAGAGGCAGAATTGCTTGGTGTTAGCAAGGGCCTAAGTCTTCTTCGTCTTCCCCTAAAAAGGCGAGTTCTGCTCTCTACTTGTGCCACTCCGCCCCGAGATAAACGGCAAGCGCGATCCAGAGCTTTTCCGGAGCGCGCAGGCGCATTCGCTTGCCAAACACGTTGTAACGCCGCTTTTGAATCCCTGCCAAGATGCGCCAGTAAGTCGCCGCCATGATCTCCGCCGCAACCATGGAGCGGCGGTCCTCCGCCGGAAGCATCTGTCGCGCCACGCTAAAGAAATGACGGGCGCGGTCACTCTCGAACTGCATCAGCTCAATGAAAGGGTCGTTGCAGACCCCTGACAATAGTTCGCCGGGACGCACGCCAAATTGCTCCAGGTCCTCTCGAGGCAGGTAAATGCGGCCGCGCTGCGCGTCGCTCTGGATATCTCGCAGGATGTTGACGAGTTGCATGGCTATGCCGAGATTCACGGCGTAATCGCGCGTGCTGGGGCTCGTGTAACCAAAGATTTCAATGGCAATCAGTCCGATCGTGGAAGCGACGCGATAGCAGTAAAGAGAAAGGTCGTCAAACGTCTCGTAGCGGGCGCCACTCAAATCCATTTCCAGGCCCAGGATGAGGTCCTCGAAGGGTCGGCGTTGGATCTTGAATTCCCGAATGCTCTCGGCAAGGGCGGCGAGTTCAGGGTCTTCCAAAGCCGCGCCCGGCTCAGCGTAACAAGCGTCGAGCGCCTTGCGATAACGCGCCATCTGGCGCTCCGCTTCATCCGGGGCGAGGCCGCTGTCGACAACGTCATCACCTCGGCGCGCGAAAGCGTAAACCGCCTCGATGGCGCGCCGCTTCTGAGGCGGGAGGAACACAAAGGAATAGTAGAAATTGGTGAGCCGCGGCGTGGCGAAGCTGAAGTCTTTCACAGAAGCGCTCATGGCGGGCCTGCGATGTTGGGGGCGTGGTCACCCCTTCCTGCCCAGAGAGAGAATCGAGCGCGGAAATAGAGACGCACGAAGTCCAGCTTGCTCAGCGATGGCCTGCGCCGGAAAACGTCATAGCCCACCGACTCAATTTTGCGCAGCACGCTCATGCCGCCGAGCCAGGTGAGGCGAAGCTGGACGCGCAATTGCGGCGCGACTCTCTCCGGCAGCACCTTACCTTGCTCAAAAAGCTCGCGAGCGCGCATTATTTCAAACTTTAGCAATTCACGCCAGCGGTCGTCCACGTGTCCGGCGCGCAGGTCATCCAATGTATAGTCGAAGCGCTGAAGGTCTTCCAGGGGCAGGTAAATCCGGTCGCACTCGAGGTCCCGAGCGACGTCCTGCCAGAAGTTGGTGAGCTGAAGCGCTGTGCAGAGGCAGTCCGAAAGCGCAAAGAGTTCCATGTCGCGATGGCCGAACAGTTCGAGAACCAGCCGCCCGACGGGGTTGGCCGAACAGGCGCAATAGGCGAGCAAGGAGGAGAAATCCCGGTGACGATTCACGCGGACGTCCGACTCAAAGGCGCGCAGCAGGTTCTCAAAATCCTCGAAGGAAAGGGTGAATCGTCGCACCGAGTCGCCAAGCGCCAGGAAAACCGGGTGATGGGCTTCTCCGGAGTAGCACTCACGGAGCATCTCACGCCAAGCAGCGATTTTCTCGAGTCTGTCCTCGACCCCCGGCTCATCGGCAACATCGTCCGCGTATCGAGCAAAAGCATAGATGGCTGCCAGCGCATCACGCTTGTCGCGAGGAACAAGGTGCGACGCGACCGGAAAATTCTCATAATGACGACGCGCCAGGCGCCGGCACTCCGCATAGGCAGCGCGGATTCCGGGGTCGGAGTGGTTCATGCGGAAAATGGCTCGCCAAGCAGGGCACGCCACAGTGCGGGTTTGCGGAAATCCCGCTTGTTAGCGTGGTTGCCGACTTGCGGCTACGCCGCCCGCCTTGCGGAAAGGCTCTGCCTTTCCGAAGCACGCCCTGGCCATCTCCTCCTCGCAGGCTGGAAGGCTGAGCCTTCCAGCCTGCGCGGAGGAGGGCAGCTAGGGGTGACATTGGCCGGAAAGCCGAAGGCTTTTCGCAAGTCGAGGCGGCAGAGCCGCCAGCAGGGGCCGTTTACTTCGTTTCAGCCTTGCGTCGGCGGATGAAGGTTGGCACTTCGTAGTCATCTTTGGGGATTTCCGTGCTCATCTCCGACGACTCCTGTTCCACGGGAAGCTTTTCCTTCCTTGCGAGCGCCGTCCTAACGCTTTGCTGGGCGGTGCGGATGGCAAGCGAGGGACCAGCCAATGGCTTGAGGCCCAATCTCTCGGATTTGATCCCCGTGGCGATGACCGTGACCTTCACCGCATCACCCATAGACTCATCGTGAACGGCGCCGAAAATGATATTGGCGTTTTCAGCCGCTACCTTTTGCACAATGCTGGACGCTTCGTGAACTTCATGCAGGGTGAGCTTGCTTGATCCAGTGATATTCAACAGGATGCCCTGGGCGCCGTTGATGGTAGCATCTTCGAGCAGCGGGCTGGAAATGGCGCGATTGGTGGCTTCGACGGCGCGGTTCTCTCCCTCGGCCACGGCGGTTCCCATGACCGCGTAGCCCATTCCCTCCATAATCGTCTTGATGTCCGCGAAGTCGCGGTTAATTATTCCCGTGATGGTAATGATATCGGAAATACCCTGAACACCCTGGCGCAGGATATCGTCGGCGATTCTGAACGCTTCGAAGAAGCTGGTCCCCTTATCCACAAACTGCATCAGGCGTTCGTTGGGAATGCAAATGACGGTATCCACACTCTGGCTCAACTCCTGCAATCCCTGTTCGGCCTGCATCATTCGCCGCTTGCCTTCAAAGGCGAAGGGCTTGGTCACCACGCCCACCGTGAGGGCGTGGAGTTCGCGCGCCAAGCTGGCAACAATAGGCGCGCCTCCGCTCCCGGTTCCCCCGCCCAGCCCTGCGGTGACGAACACCATGTCGGCGCCCTCCAGTGCGTCGATGACCTTATCCGTATCCTCGAGCGCGGCGCGCCGGCCGATTTCAGGGTTGGCGCCCGCTCCCAGCCCTTTGGTGAGTTTGGCGCCCAATTGGATTTTCACCGGCGCATTCGAGGCGTGAAGGGCCTGCGCGTCGGTATTGGCCACGAGGAAGTCCACGCCCGTCACCCCGGCGGCGATCATGCGGTTCACGGCGTTTCCGCCCCCACCCCCCACACCAATTACTCTGATTTTGGCGCCCGCGCGAAGCTCATCGGAAAAATCCACTCGCAGGCTGTCGTTGGTTTCTTCAATCGCCATGTTGACTCCTTAGTCCTAATACCAGCGGTTCGGTGATCACCCGTTACGTTGCGCCGCCCTTACCTTGCAAAGCTCGCCACAATTTGGCCATAAGTCCTGTTTCCTTCGAGTCCTGAAGCATGCGCCGACGATTGCCGTAGACCACCAAGCCAACCAGAGTTGCATACTCGGGCCCGGCAAGGTCTTCATGCATGTTCTCGAGTTCCGTGCAACGACCCAGGCGCACCGGGAGGCCGAGCGTTTGCTCCGCCAGCGGCACCAAACCGCCCTGCTGTGCCCCGCCGCCGACCAGAATCAACCCCGCACCCAGTTGCCTAATTTGGCCGGAGCGCTCCAACTCCTCTTGGATCAACTCCAGCAGTTCGAGGGTGCGCGGCTGGATGATCTCGTCAAGCGTGGCATAGCTTACAACTCGTGCTGGACGCTCCCCCACGCTCGGGACCTCCAGGAGGCCGCCGGGAGTTTCATCGGACTCGCGCTCAGCCCAGGATCGCTTGACTCGCTCAGCTTCAGGAATCGTGGTGCGCAGGCCCACGGCGATGTCATTGGTAAAATGTTCGCCACCCACCGGGATGGAAGCGGTGTGTCGGACGCTGCCCTGCGAGTATACGATCATGTCGGTTGACCCACCCCCAATGTCGACCAGCGCCACGCCCAATTCCCGCTCGTCCGCCGTCAGGCAAGCGGCGGCGGCAGCGAAGGGTTCGTAAACTGTGTCGAGTACCCTTATTCCGGCCAGGTTCGCCGCCGTAACCACGTTTCTCAGGGCCGTGGACGAGCCGGTAATCAGGTGCACGTTGGCTTCAAGCCGCGCCCCGCTCATCCCCACTGGGTTGCGAATCCCCTCCTGGGAATCCAGCACATAATCCTGCGGTTCCGGATATACGATTTCGCGATCCTGCGGCAGGGTGACGCCGCGGGCAGCCTGGAGGACCTTGAGAATATCGTCCGGCGTGACAGCCGCAGTAGCGCCTGGCGTTTTTCCCAGCCCCACCGCGCCTCGGGAGTTCACCCCTTTAATGTGCGTACCCGCTACCCCTACGTAAGCGGAGGCGATTGAAATCCCCGCAGCGGTTTCAGCCGCTTCCACTGCCTTCTTGAGGGCCAACACGGTGAGATCAAGGTTGACAATGACGCTCTTCCGCCAACCCTTTGACTCCGCCACTCCGAAGCCGGCCACCTGGAGTTTTCCGCCCTCTCCCGGCTGGCACACGAGTGCGCACGTTTTGGTGCTCCCCAAATCCAAGCCCACAACGAATTGGTATTTGCGTGCCAAGGGTCTCTATTCCTTTAAAGTTTGCGATGCCTCGGCGTCTCCCGCTGGGGGAGGCTGAGTTCGACCCTGCGGGTTAACCACCACCTGATTACGATAACGCAAATCCACAGAGTCAAGGGGTGCGTTCGACTTGCGTAATTCGGGGAGCAGCGCGAGGAAGGTATGAAAATGCTCCAGAAAATTCTCGTGCCCGAAGTGGACCTGGAGGGTTTCCCGGCCTTGGACAAGCAGGGCTTTGAGATCATCGCCATCCGCAAGGTCCGCTTCCGAAACCATCCACCCGGAGTGGGAGATCTCCTCTCCGAGTTGCCGCATGAAGTCCTGGTAAAGGGCAATCCGGGTCCGGCATTCGTCCAAACCCGCGGTAGAGTCCAGGCCGGTAATTACAGGGAGGTCGAAGGAGGCGTTTTCCGGCTTATCCAGCAGAACTCCATCGCTATCCACAAGGCTCACATGGCCGCCTGCATTGGTGAAGGCCACCGGGGTCCTTTCAGTGACATGCACTAGCAAGCGGTTGGGAAGGATTCGCGTCAAGGCTGCACTTCGCACCCAGGCAATCGCTTCCACTTGCTTCCGCTCCGCTTCCAGAGAAAAGCGAAAAACCTTGATGCCAGGACCGCTGCCGGCATGGAGGGGCAATCCCAGTGCGTTGGTAACTTCCTCGCGGGAAACAAACTGATTTCCGGTCACCTGAACATCATCAGCGGAGTGCAATTCGAACCGCGGCGACGACAGGGCAAAGGATGTCAGGTAATAGCTCGTGATTCCCACGGGCGCCACCACTGCCATGAAAAAAAGTACCCAACGCCAACTCCACGAAAGACGGTGGCGCCGAACCGCCACGGCCTTCTGTCGCCGAAGGTAAGGGGATTCCTGCTCCCCGTCCAACCCCTCGGGCAATGGCGTCCTTTCCTCTCCTGTCAATTCGGTGTCCATTGTTCCTATCTCTGACTGCTTCCCTTTCCCGGAGCACAAAGGGAGTGGGTCTTGCCCCTCTCTTCACAAACCAATAAGGCGAATTCAAATTGCAAACGGCACATGGCAAAATTCAAATTGTTTTACATTTGCCATTTGCTCTTTGCCATTTGCCATTTGAATTTCTTTTGTCGCGCCTCTACGGATCTGTTGCCCCCGGCGCCTTTCATCCCTTCCAGACGATGACTTCCTCTTCAAGCTCCAGCCCATATGCCTTAAGGACTCGCGCCCGGATAAAGTCCATCAAATTCAGGATATCCGCAGCCGTAGCGTGGTCACGATTGACAATGAAATTCGCGTGCCGCTCTGAGATCACCGCCCCGCCCAGGCGTGTTCCTTTCAGTCCAAGCTCGTCGATCATCTTTCCCGTGGAACGGCCAGGCGGATTCTTGAAGATGCAGCCCGCGCTTCTCTCCTGAACGGGTTGTGAGGCACGGCGCTTCCGGTTGTACTGCTTGATGCGCTCCAGGATTACAGCATAGGGACAGTCCACCAACTCGAGCGTGACGGCGAGCATGACGTCGTCCGGAGAGAAGCTGGTGTGCCGGTACTCAAACCGGACCTTCTCCGTTTTCACGGTCTCGATCAGCCCCGTGGCGCCGTGAAACACCTTGAGGGCGCGCACCACGTCCCCTATCTCAGTTCCGTACGCTCCTGCGTTCATGCGCAGGGCTCCGCCCACCGTCCCCGGCACGCCAATTAGGCCTTCCATCCCCCCCAGGTTCCGCTTGGCGCATTCGAGAATCGCGGTGCCCAGGTTTGCAGCCGCAGGCACCTCGGCGCGGTTTCCTGCAAACGCCATCGCCTCGCCGCGTGTCAGTTGAAGCAGGACCTCCGGCAATCCTTGGTCAGCCACCAGCAGGTTCGAGCCACCGCCCAAGATCCGCCATGGCACACCGTGCCCGTGCAGATACGCCGCGAGTTCCGGCAAGCGGCGGACGTCGTGCACCCGGATGATATCCGCCGGGCCGCCCACACCCAGAGAGGTGTGCTCACTCAACTGCTCCACCGGAAGCCATCTCGCCCCAAAGGCTTCCATTTGATCCGAGATTCCAGATTGTTGCGCCAACATTGACATCAGCTTGGAACCGCTCCTCGTCGCACTGAGCGCCCGCGGATCGCCTCCGCCAGGGTATCGCCGATTCTCCACACGTTTCCGGCGCCCACCGTCAGAATCATATCGGCGGGTCGCAAATCTTCCATAACCCCCTGAACGACGGCCTGTTCCGAAGGAGCGTAACGGGCACGTTCGCAACCCAGCTCAACCATACGCTCCACCAGTCGCTGAGACGTGACGCCCGGAATAGGCTTCTCACCCGCCGGGTAAATGTCCAGCACGTAGACCCGGTCCGCAGCCTGGAAGGCATGCGCAAAGTCATCCATAAGGAATAGAGTACGCGTATAACGATGGGGTTGGAAGATGGCGATGACTCGTTTGGCGCCCCAGAGGCGAGCCGCTTCAAGCGTGGCGCGGATTTCCGTAGGATGATGCCCATAGTCATCCACGATCGTTACACCCTCGAATTCATCTTTGATCTGGAATCGGCGGTCAACGCCCTGGAAGCAGTCCAGGCCCCTGCGGATTTGCTCGGCGCTCAAGTCAAGCTCCAGACCTACGGCGACCGCCGCCAAGGCATTCTGCACGTTGTGCCGTCCCGGAACATGGATGTCAAAGCTCCCCACCTGCTTCGCTTTTGCCTGAACTTCGAAACACGAGCCTTGTGGCTGGAGCCGGATTGAACTGCCCTGCACATCCGCGCCGGGATCAAGACCGTAAGTAACCACGCGACGCCGAAGCTGCGGGAAAAGTTCCCTTAATCGCCCTCCCCAGGGGGCATCAGCACAGGCCACCACAGCTCCATAAAACGGGACCTTATTCATGAAGGAAAGGAAGGCGGAAGCTATTTCGTTCAGGTCACGGTAGTGGTCCAGGTGCTCACGGTCAATATTGGTAACCACGGCAATGGAGGGCAAAAGGTAGAGGAATGAGCGGTCACTTTCGTCGGCCTCGACCACCATCAGTTCACCCTTGCCCAGCCGGGCGCTGGAGGCGAAAACGTCCAACCGCCCCCCAATGACAGCCGTGGGATCAAGTCCGGCTTGCGTCAGCATCACCGCAATCATCGAGGTGACCGTCGTTTTGCCGTGCGCCCCGGCCACCGCCACGCAGAATTTCAAGCGCATCAACTCGGCGAGCATTTCGGCCCGGGGAATAACGGGGATTTGCAGACGTTGGGCCTCCTGCACCTCGACGTTATCAGGTGGAATCGCCGAGGAAATCACCACCACTTGGGCATCCCGGAGATTGCTCGCCGCATGGCCTTCGAAAACTCGCGCTCCCAGCTTTGCCAGCCGCTCCGTGACGGGCGTCGCCTTGAGGTCAGACCCTGAAACCGTAAACCCCAGGTTGAGTAAAACCTCGGCGATGCCGCTCATGCCGATGCCGCCGATGCCTACGAAGTGTATTCTCCGAATCTTGCCTAGCATGGGTGAGGTGTCAGTTCTCCGTATCGATGCCGTGTTGTACCGGCGATCCGGCGTCTGCGGGATCGCAACATGGCGGCATAAAACCGCCTCTACATCAAACCTTCCCAACCATTTCCTCGACCAAGTCAGCGATATGCGCCGCCGCCTCTGGACGCGCAAGACCCTTCGCGGCCCGCTCCATCCGGATCAGCCTCGGGGGGTCACTGAGCAGCTCCTGGATTTCTCCCATCAGTCGCTCCGGTGTCAGCTCCGCCTGAGGAATTACGCGGGCCGCTCCGGCGCGTTCCAAAGCCTGGGCATTGGCCAGTTGGTGCTGGTCCGTGGCAGCGGGAAATGGTATCAGGAGCGCAGCCCGCCCCGCTGCGGCCAATTCAGCGACCGCGGTTGCGCCGGCTCGCGAAACCACCAGATCGGCCTGCGCCAACGCCCCTGGCATTTCCTCGATGAAAGCCTGGACCTGAGCAGTTACGCCACGTTCCAGAAGAGCCTCACGCACTGAATTATAGTCCCTTTCCCCCGTTTGGTGGACCAGCTTGAGCCATCGCGATTCGCGACTCAAGAGCGGAGAACATTGGATCATCAGCTCGTTGATGGCTTTCGACCCCTGACTGCCACCCACGATCAGGACCGTGAAGGGCGCCGCGTGTCTTTTCGGCGGGATCCTGTAGAACGCTGCCCGAAGCGGAAGACCGGTGACGCGAGCCTTGTTGCCGTAGAAGCGCGCTGCCTCCTCGAAGGCAACTGCAGCCAAACGGACAAGCGGGGCCAAGGCGCGGTTGGTAAAACCTGGCAACGCATTGGGCTCAATCAGCAAAGTCGGAATATCCTGGAGGGCGGCTTCCACCATCACAGGGCCCGCCAAATACCCGCCGACACCGACTACCACCTGGGGCTGAAAATCGCGCAACACCCTAGCCGTTGCCACCGCCGTGCGGGGAAGCAGCATCAAGTTTCGCACGCTGCGAAACCCGCTCATACCCTTAAGCCCCGCGGCGTTGATGGTGCGCAGTGGAAAACCGGCTCCCGGAATTAAACGGGCTTCCAGGGGCCGCTTCGTGCCGAGAAACTCGATATGGTATTTCGTTCCGGAGTGCTCAAGACGCGCTCCGCGAGCACGCAGTTCCTCCGCCACAGCCAGTGCCGGAAAGATGTGGCCTCCCGTTCCCCCGCCGACCATCAGAAATCGCAAACGAGACTGGGGCTGCTCAAAACCCTGGGGGACGTCAGGCTCGTGGCCAGACGATTCCACACTGCGTTTCCCGCCTTGAGTCTCGACGGCCTTGACGACCAGCGCCATGACCCCCCAGCCTACCCTTCCTCTTGCGAAATGTTGAGAAGGATGCCCACCGCAGCCAGCGTGACGAAAAGTGACGACCCACCGTAACTTATGAGCGGCAATGGTATACCCTTGGTAGGGAGCAGGCCGAGCACCACGCTCATGTTCACCAGAGCTTGTCCGACCACCATCACCGTCAGACCAATGGCCAACAGCCGGCCAAACTCGCACGTGCAACCGGCACTTGCCCGCCACCCTCGCCAGAGGATGATTCCAAAAGCCACTACAAGCGCGATCGCCCCGATGAAGCCCAACTCCTCGCTCACCACTGCAAATATGAAGTCGGTCTGGGGCTCGGGAAGGTAGAAGAGCTTCTGTTTCCCCTCCATCAACCCCACCCCAGTAATTCCCCCCGTGCCGACTGCAATAAAGGACTGAATGATCTGAAAGCCTTTTCCGAGAGGGTCGGCATAAGGGTTCAGGAAAGCCAGCACACGGTTGTAGCGGTAGGCGGCATGGAAGACTAGCCAGTAGACCACAGGAGCCGCCACCAGACCCAGGGTGGCAAAATACCTCAGGCGAACTCCCGCTGTGAATAGCATTGCCGCAACGATCATGGCAATGGCCAGAGAGGTTCCGAAGTCCGGTTCCGCCATCACCAGCGCCGTAGTGGCCCCGGCGGTCAAGCCAACAGGAAGCAGGGTATGCTTCACATCGTTTACTTCGTCCCGCCGCTGCTCAAGAAAATAGGCAAGGAAGACGACCAGGATGATCTTGGAAAATTCGGAAGGCTGCAAGCTGGCAGATCCCAAATGTAGCCAGCGGCGAGTGTTGTGGCTGCGGTCAGCAAATAAAACCACCAGCAGCAGTGTCAACTGCAAGGCCAACGCTGGAAAAACCACCACCGGGCTGGCGAGACGGCGGTAATCCAAATACATCATCACGACCAGGGCAATTAGCCCCGCTCCAGCCCATGCCAACTGGCGAACTAGAAAGTAACTGCTGCTGCCAAATCTCTCGCTGGCCATCACCGCCGAGGCGCTGAAGACCATGAGGGCTCCGAAAAGCGTCAATGCCACGACGGTGCCGAACAGAATTTTGTCGGATTGAAGTCGGTTTGCCATGCTCTGTTAATCCATTCCGGGTAGTCGGGACTGAGATGCCGAACCAGGGCCCGCCGACTTCGGCTTCCTCCTATCCGTTGTCGCGGGGCTACCTTCTGAAGGGCTGGACATGTCTTTCGGGCCCCCTTCTGCGAAATCGCGGCCCGCTGATCCGGCGGCAACACCTTTCTCTTCTGCTCTCGCCTCGTACGGCAACGGAGCGTCGTCCGTCCTTTCAGGTGTACAGGGCGCTTGGGGTTGACTCGTTTCGGGTTCGGCAGAGTGATCCTCTGCCGACTCGATTTCTGTCGGGGGAATGTCTTCGGCACTGACTTCGTAAACGAGGGTCAGCTCATGGGGCCGGTCTTCTGTTGCGAAACCGGTGCTTACGCCGCGCTTCGACTCCTTATCGACAGCCTCGGCAACTTGATTGAGCGCCTCTTCAACTTCTGGCGCTAATGTCTTTGCCGGAGGTTCGGGAGTCGCCTCGGGCCTCTCTTCGGATGAACCCGCGAGTGATTCAGCCTGAAACTGTCCGGAGACATCTAACCTAACGCTCGCAGTTTCCTCAATGAGATTCCCCGGCCCGGCAGCTTTGTCTGGAAGGGGTTCCAGTGAGGCTTCCTGCGACCCAATCTGCGACGCTTGCGCAGGGATGGCGGCCAAGGGCAGACTCCGAGCCGCCCCAGTCTCCACTTGACCTTCAGGCTTCCATTTCCACTCCACCGTTCCTGATTCAATATCTTGCGCCAGCCGCTCTACCACCTCCTTAAACACGCGGCCACGATGCTCATAATCCTGGAATTGATCAAAGCTCGAACAAGCCGGAGCGAGGAGAACCACATCACCAGGGCGGGCGCGCTGGAACGCTTCCCGCACGGCGTTTTCGAGGTTGCCCGCGCGAATCAATTCCACTGAGCGCGAGAGCTCCTGGGCGATGCGATCCGCCGCCGCACCGATGAGGAGAACTTCGCGCACCCTGTCCTTCAATCGGGGCAGCAGAGGCGCGTATGGAGCACCCTTGTCCTTTCCTCCCAGAATGAGATGAACGCCATGTTCGAAAGCCTCTAACGACTTTACCGTGGCATCCACGCTGGTGGCTTTGGAATTGTTATAAAACTCCACCCCACATAGGCTTCGAACATACTCCAGCCGGTGCTCGACACCTTTGAATTCCCGCACCGCGCTGCGCACGGCGTCGAAGTCCGCTCCAAGCACACAGGCCGCCGCCGCAGCCCCCAAAACGTCTTCCAGATTGAAACCACCCCGAAGGCGCACGTCCCTTGTCTCTAATAGCTTTCGCTCCAGGTGCCCCATGCGGTACACGACATTCCCATTTGAAACAAAGACGCCGCAGGGAATTTGCTGTAACCGGCTGAAGAACACCTTGCGGCCTGCCAAGGCGGGACTGAGGCCACGCACCCAAGGGTCATCAGCATTCAAAATGGCACAATCATCCGCCCGCTGGTTGCGGAAGATTTGCCTTTTTGCCTGGGCATAGGCCTCGAAGGAAGGGTGGCGGTCCAGGTGGTTCGGTGAAATGTTCAGCAAGACAGCCACATGGGGACGAAAATCTTGAATGGCTTCCAACTGAAAACTACTCAACTCGGTGACTATGATCGAACCCGTTTCGACCTGATCCACTGCGGAGCTTAGAGGAACACCAATATTCCCGCCGACAAAAGTCGGGAAGCCGGATGCCTCGAGCATTTTACCCAAAAGGGTTGTCGTGGTGGTCTTGCCGTTAGAACCGGTGACACCCACAATGGGATCGCGCAAGTACCAGCTCGCAACTTCAATTTCAGGCACAACAGGAATGCCGCGGGCGCGAGCTGCGTCCAGTTGAGGCAAGTCCCATGGCACCCCAGGGCTGACAACCACGAGATCGTGAGCGAGAAAGACTTCGGCGCGCTGCGACCCAAGCTGCACACCAATCTTTTGTGCCAGAAGATCCGGCAGGAGAGGCGCGAACGCGGCAGGAGGTTTGCTATCGGTCACCGTCACGACCGCGCCGTGCCGTTGTAGGCAGAGTGCTACTGCATGCCCGCTCCTCCCTAGGCCGACAACGAGCACGCGCTTTCCGCTTACATCATTCATGCGTTCCCCCGGGGCAGCGACCGGCCATTCGTGCGAAAGTATAAGTCCAGAATCTCAGAGATGACCTCTGTTCGTCGTCCGTTGTCCGTGGTCCGTTACACATGTAACTCGATTCCTGAATTCTGTGGTGCTTCAGCGCCAGAGCACCTCGTCCACGTTACCGCGACGGACAACTGACAACGGATGACGGACAACTAACAGCGTTATCTCAGCTTTAACGTCGAAAGCGCCAAGAGTGCAAAAACCAGCGCCGCGATCCAGAAGCGCGCAATGACCTTGGACTCCTTCCACCCCTCCAATTCAAAGTGGTGATGAATCGGGGCCATTCTGAACACCCGCTTGTCCCTGAGCTTGAACGACACCACCTGGATAATCACGGAAATCGCCTCGATCACGAAGACGCCGCCAATAAACGGTAATAGGAGCTCCTGTTTGATGATCACCGCAACCGCTGCGATCGCGCCGCCGAGTGCCAGCGAACCGACGTCGCCCATGAAGATCTCTGCCGGATAAGCGTTGTACCAGAGGAATCCGAGACTGGACCCCACCATCGATCCGCAAAAGATGGTCAGCTCACCCACGCGCGGCAGGTGCGCCAAGTCCAGATACTCGGAGAGAACTGCATGGCCGGTGACATAGGTCAGGACCGTCAATGCTGAGGCGGCAACGACGACACAACCGATGGCCAACCCATCCAATCCGTCGGTGAGGTTGACCGCGTTCGAGCAGCCCACAAGAATCAGGACTACAAAGAGCAGGAAAGGCAAAAAGGCCAAAGGGTAGGTCCATACTCGGGAAAGAAAACCGTGGATCAAAAAATCAGGCCGGAAGCGCTTGAAGAAGGGAAACGTCAAGGTAGTCGAGTAAAGACCACGCGCCGAAAAGAAAATCAGCACAACACCAAAGACGAAGCTGACCAGAATCTGAAGCATGAACTTGGTCCGCCCGGTCAGACCCAGATTCTTCCGCTGCCGAACCTTTTGGTAGTCGTCCCAAAATCCAATCCCTGCAAAAGCCGCTGTGACCCCTAGAACCAGCCAAACAAAAACATTTCCGAGGTCGGACCAGAGCAGGGTCGGAACGAAAATGCAGAGATTGATGAGCACGCCGCCCATGGTCGGAGTGCCCGCCTTCAACAGGTGGGACTTCGGCCCGTCTTCCCGGACGTATTGGCCGATCTGGAACTCCTTGAGCACCCGTATAAGCCAGTGGCCAACGACCAAGGAGAGCAACAGCGCTGTCAGGCTCGCGTAAGCGGTTCGGAAAGTGATGTAGCGGAAGAGATTGAGGAGGTGGAACTGATTATGGAACTTGATATAAAGATAATAGAACATATGTGTTCACTTACCAGTCGAGAAGTCGAGAAGTTGAGAAGTCCAGGGGTAAACGTTTCGACTTCTCAACTACGAGCTTCGCCATTTTGTCTTCTCGATTTTTCACTTCTCGACTTCTCGACTGCTCGACTTCTCAACTCCTTGACTCATCGACTGCTCTTGCAGTATCTCGATCACTGTCTCCAAGTGAACCCCGCGCGACCCTTTCACCAGAACCACGTCTCCGGGCTCGAGCAGCGAACGACAAAACTCTCCCGCCCCCCGCGCGTCGGGGAAGAAGCGGGTCTGTTGCAGAGGCAAACCCGCGGCCACCGCCCCTTCGACGAAAAATCTCGCATCGCCTTGAACCGCGATAAGCCAGGAAAGATTGGTCTCGGCACACCTGCGGCCAGTCTCTTCGTGCAACTGCGGGGACTGCGGCCCCAATTCGAGCATTTCGCCGGCCACCACAATGCGCCGGCGAGCACCAGGCCATGTCCGAAGCGTTTCCAGCATGCACTCCATGGCCTGCGGGTTGGAGTTATAGCAATCGTCGAGGACCGTCACAGGCCCCGGCAGTGTAAGGCTCTCCCCCCTTTGGGGCATATTCTGGAATTCCGCAAGACCTCTCCGCATTTCCAGGGGGGGGACGTCGAAGCTGGATGCAACGGCGATAGCGGCAAGGGCGTTCTGGACGTTGTGGCGGCCGGGAAGAGGAAGAAGAAAATCGGCATCCAGGTTCGGTCCAATGACCTGGAATTCGCTTCCGATCCCCTCTCCGCGCTTCACCCGCCGTGCTTGAAAATCTGCACCTCGCCCAAACCCAAATGTAACAACCTTCCCCTCAAATCCTTCCGCAAAACTTCGTACGAGGAGATCGTCATAGTTCAAGACTGCGGTGGGCGGTCCACTGCGCGAAGAGAGGTTGTCGACGAGCTCCCGCTTCGCTTTGGCGATGGACTCCACGGAATCAAAGAACTCCAAGTGCACCGGGGCAACGTTCGTCACCACGCCGGTCTCCGGCTCAGCGATCAAACCCAGATGCGCAATCTCACCGGGGGCGGACATGGCGAGCTCCACCACCGCAATTTCGTGCTCCGGCTCGAGTCCCAACAGAGTTAAGGGCAGGCCATAGTGATTATTCAGATTTCCGGCAGACTTATGCACGGAAAACCGAAGACCCAGCAAAGCGGCGATCATCTCCTTGGTGGTGCTCTTTCCCGTGCTGCCTGTTACGGCTACGAGCGGACGTCCCCACTTGCGGCGTACACACCGTCCCAGATGCTGGAGCGCCTCCAGCGGACTCTTTACTTGAAGGAGAATGGGCGTGAGCCCTGGCGGCGCTTGGTCAAAAAAAGCCTGCTCCACCACCGCGCCAGCCGCCCCACGCTCGATGGCCTGAGCAATGAATTGATGTCCGTCGAATCGAGGCCCGTGTATCGCGAAGAAGAGCTGCCCCGGGCTGATTGACCGGGAATCAATCGAGTATCCAGCCACCACCCGTTCACGTGCACCGCATCGGGTATTAAGCAGTGTCGCTATGCGGCCCAGTCGTAGTTCCATGAGTTCTTGAGGCCCAGGGCCATTCTGCTCCGTCGAATTAAATGACTTTTCCCCACAGGCTCTATGTCATTCTGATCCCGCAGTTGCGGGAGAGGATTCTCGCTCTGATTTCTTCCTCCGCAGACCAAGGCGAGATTCCTCGCGTCGCTCCGTCGAAAATCGCCCCCTGCCGGTCATTCCCGCGAAAGCGGGAATCCACCTTCTTATGAACTGACGTGGACCCCCGCTTACGCGGGGGTGACAACACCGGCGATTTTCATTTCAGGCGCCTGGGCGATAGCCCATTTCACGCAATATCTTCCGGGCAACCTCACGATCGTCGAGAGGAATCGTCCGGTCCTTCAGTATCTGGTAAGTCTCATGCCCCTTTCCAGCCAAAACTACCACATCCCCTTCGCGCGCTTCCTCAACCGCCTTTCGGATGGCGGTTTCGCGGTCCACTTCTGCCCAATAGGGTTTCCCGGCCTTCTGCAAGCCCACCAGCGCGTCACTCATGATGAGCAGCGGGTCTTCACCGCGCGGATTATCCGAGGTAAGCACGGCAAGATCGCTCAAGGACCCGGCTGCTTCGCCCATCAAAGGTCGCTTGACGCGGTCGCGTTCTCCACCGCAGCCGAAAACCACGATCAGCCTGTTGCGCGTGAGTTCGCGCGCCGTGCTCAGGACATTGCGCAAGGCGTCGTCGGTGTGCGCGTAATCCACTATCACCAGGAAGGGCTGGCCTTCGTCGATACGCTCGAAGCGGCCCGGGACCGCTTTCAGATCTTTAAGCCCCTCTTCGATTTTTTCCAGCGGGATGCCATAGGCGATGGAGGCTGCGGTCGCTGCCAGGATGTTCGCCAGGTTGGCCCGACCCACAAGCGATGAGGCAAGCTGCACCTTGCCTGCCGGCGTTACTATTGTGCCCTCCAAGCCATTGTGCCGGCGGTCGAGATGCTTCATCTTGACCTGGGCATTAGAGTTCATACCGTAGGTCAACCGATGGGGGCAGGGCACGTCCAGAAGTTTCTTGCCCCAAGGATCATCTAGATTAATGACCGCCCATTGCGGCGGAGGTGTTCCAAGCCCCTCAAAGAGGCGACGCTTTGCTTCATAATAGTGCTCGAAGTCTTTGTGGTAATCCAAATGGTCGCGGGTCAAATTGGTGAAAACAGCGACCGAATAAGGGAAGCCCCAGACCCGTTCTTGCGCCAGGGCATGCGAGGAGACTTCCATCACCACAGCCGTGCCACCCGCCTCGACGGTCTGAGCGAAGTAAGACCACAGATCAAGCGACTCCGGAGTCGTGTTGAGCGCCGGTATGGCGTGGTCACCAACTCGGTACTCGATAGTTCCGAAGAGGCCGGCGCTAATTCCTGCGGCGCGCAAAATACTGTCCACCAGAAAGGCTGTCGTAGTCTTTCCGTTCGTCCCGGTGATTCCTGTTAGCTTGAGGCGTAAATCAGGCTGGCCGAAGAAGACGCGTCCAGCCGTCGAGAGCGCCCGGCGAATGTGGGGGACTCGCACCCAGCACGATGCCAGATCGCTGGGCGGCAGGCGCTCACTGACGACGGCTACTGCACCCCGCTCGAGGGCTTGAGGGATAAACGCATGCCCGTCCGCTTTCTCACCTTGAATAGCAAAGAAAAGAGTTCCCCGCTGGACTCGACGCGAATCGTAAGCTAAAGATGTGACCTCGGCCCCGACATCTGGTCCCATTTCGAGGCCGTCCAGTCCTCGGAACAACTCGTTCAGTTTCATTTCTCACTCGCATTATAT
>Ga0326727_10002164_pt1 | contig 68896 bp, 54 predicted proteins | sample MB2enrmetagenome_FD_207643 | JGI IMG/M metagenome (GOLD analysis project Ga0326727, IMG submission 207643) | Lab enriched peat soil microbial communities from McLean, Ithaca, NY, United States - MB29MY | ecosystem: Environmental > Terrestrial > Soil > Wetlands > Peat | place: USA: New York...
GGCGCGTTTCCAAGTCAGGAAGGGACTGAGGCATGGGGCTCCTTTCTAAAAGTATTATATACTTCTAGAAAGATCAGAACAATCCAGCTTCGCGAAAAGCCCCGACATTCATGTCGCACACCCGGCGCAGTCCATTGGCATTCACCCACGCCCATGCTACCCTAATAATGGCGTAAATTCTGGGCATGTGCCCAATAGTGGTATGGGGTATGCCGACGTCGGAGCTTTATGAATCCGTTCGGGCGAAATCTTGGCCCTTGAACAACAGCGGCTCGGCCCGCAAGTACGCCAGGCCGACTGCCGATGTGGGGTCAGGATTTCATCATGCCGCCGGCCTTTTGGCCGGCGCTCTCCGGGAGGCCGCACGACGCCGGGCAGAAGCGGGCCCAGAGGGCGCCCCGGCAGGATGAAATCCTGACCCCACTTCCATGTCGCACACCCGGCCGGGCACGCCCGGCCCGGCTTGGGAATGCCGGAAATGTCGCGAGAAAGTGCAATAACTGCACTACTGGCCGGCCACGGCGGGCGTGAGCATCCACTTCAGCGCGCCCCGGGGCTGGGCTCCCAGGCGCTCGCAATCGATGCGCACCAGCGCGGCCTTCTTCATGTCCACCTGAAGCGCGGGGCAGCCGAGCAGCAAAGCGGCCAGCGAACTCATCAACGGCTCATGGCTGGCCAGGAGGACCGAAGCCTCCGGCCGGCGCGCGCGGATTTCCTCCCACGCGTCGTGGGGCGAGGCTTCCGGAAGCAGCGCCCGGGTGCGCTCGATTTCGCCCTTGTATCCGAGCGCCTCGGCGGCCACTTCGGCGGTTTCCATCGCGCGCTTGTAAGGGCTCGAAAGAATCGCCTCGGGGTTCACCTCGGCCGCGCGGGCACGCTTCAGCACGCGGCGCAGTTTCTCGCGCCCCTCGGCGGTGAGGGCCCGTTCCGAATCCGGTTGCCCGGGCAGGGCGTTTTCGGCAATGCCGTGCCGCAACAGATAGATCTGCATGTCGCTTCCCAAGAGATGGAACGCCGGCGGCGAGACCGCCGGCGTTACCCCGGTTCAGGCGGTCCCGTGTCCCGGCCGCCAGCGAAACAGGAAGAAGTGGCGGCCGCACAGAGCGCACCGGTAGGGCAGGAAGATCCAGTGGAAGGCCACCTCGACGAAGTTTCGGACTCCTACCACCCTGAAATCGACGGATCGGCAATGCGGGCAGCGGGGGAAGAGCATGGCTTACGCTACGCCTGCAATCGGAGGTCCAGGTCCTATGAGCGAAGCAGCGCCGCCTCTTCGAGAGTAACCTCGGGCTCCGGAGTGCGCTCGCCGTCTTTCTTTTGCATCCGTTTGGCGGCCTTCTCACGCTGCTTTTCGGCGCGCGCCATTTCTTTCTGCCGCTTCTGGAACGTTGTACGCTGTCGGGTAGCCATAAAGATCTCTCTTTCTCTCCTCTAATCGGCTCGAACCATAGCTCCGGCAACGCGCACGGATTTGGCCAGACCCACCAGTTGCAGAAGCCGGATGGTCATCCAGCTCACGTCGATCTCATACCATGCAAGACCATGCCGAGCCGACGTCGGATAGGCATGGTGGTTGTTGTGCCAGCCCTCGCCGAAGCTCAACAGGGCCACGAACCAGTTGTTCCGCGAATCGTCGCGGGTGGCAAACCGTCGCCGGCCCCAAAAATGCGTCAAGGAGTTCACCATCCAGGTGACATGCAATCCTATGGTAACGCGGAAAAACACTCCCCACAGCAGAAACGGCCAGCCGCCGAAAACAAACAGCGGGATCGCCAGCATCGCCAGCGCCGCGTAGTTGTACTTCGAGAGCCAAACCAGGAACCGGTCTTTCCGCAGGTCCGGGGCGTAACGCACGCACTCCGGCGTGTGGGCGTTGGTCGCGTCGCCCACCAGCATCCAGACGATGTGGGCCCACCACTTTCCATCGCGTGGCGTGTGCGGGTCGCCCGGTTTATCGGAGAACTGATGGTGGATGCGGTGCGTGGCCACCCAGGCGATGGGGCCCCCTTGCAGCGCCAGCGTGCCGCAGACGGCCAGAAAGTACTCGATCCACCTCGGCGTCTGGTAGGAGCGGTGCGTCAGCAGACGGTGATATCCCATGCCGATACCCAGGCTCAAGGAGATCCAATAAAGCCCCAGCGCGGCGAAGAAGGCCGGCCAGCTAAAGAAGAACAAAGCAGCCACGGCCCCGGCGTGGAATACGGCGAATGCGGTGAGCGCAATCCAGTTGATTCCGGTGCGTTTCCTGAACGTCCCCGCGGTAGTACCCATCATGTCCATCGTGTCATTCCAGCATCCCGCATAAACAAAAGAACAAGGGGCGGAGTGAAAACGCCGCCCCCGAAATCCGGTGGGCCGCTTACCAGCGCTTCTGCCGCCCGCCGCCACGGAATCCGCCGCCGCCGCGGTCCTCTTTAGGACGCGCTTCGTTGACGTTCAGCGCCCTGCCATCGAGCTCTTTGCCATTGAGACCGGCGATGGCGTTATCCGCTTCGGCGTTCACGCTCATCTCGACGAAACCAAACCCTCTGGCCCGTCCCGTGTCCCGGTCGGTGACCACGTTCACACGGTCGACAGTGCCGTATGCCTCAAACATCGATCTCAGCGCGTCTTCGGTAGCCCCGAAGCTGAGATTCCCTACAAAGATATTCTTCACGTAATCTTCTTTCTGGAATTTGCAGACCAGCGAATCGAGGACAGGGATAGGGCGGTTTAGCCGGACTATGCGAGAGGCCTTAATTAGCGGAACTGTCAAACTACACTAACAATGATTGCACAACATGGGCAGACGATTCAAGGATGAAATCGCACGCTTGGGGAATGGAGGAGCGGCCCGGCCGTTACCGCCGAATCTCCCGGACATAGAAGCGCTTGCCGCAGGAGCGGCAGTGCTTGGGGATCCTCCCCCACATGCGCATCAGGGCGTCCAGCCAGCCGCGCGGCAAGGAAGGAACCAGGTCCTTGGAAAGGCACCTCGGGCAGCGCAGCTCCCCGGGCTTGATTTCGATTGGTTCGTGGACCTCCAATCCGGCAGTCTAGCAGACCGAGGGCTATGGTGGCGCGCATTTCCGAGGGCGGTGATAGTCTGAAATCGTGCGCGGCTTCCTCCTGTTCCTCTCGCGCCGTGGACGCCCGCGGAAATGGATAGAGACCTCCCGCGCGGCCCAGCGCCTGGCTACCCGCTTCGTGGCCGGCGATTCACTGGCGGACGCGCTCGCCGTGAGCCGCCGGCTCAACGCCGAAGGCATCGCCGTCACCCTCGACCATCTCGGCGAAAGCGTCGCCTCGCTCGATGAAGCCGCCCAATGCCGCGACGTCTACCTGCGGCTCCTCCCCGCCATTCGGGAGGCGGGCATCCGCGGCAACGTTTCCCTGAAGCTCACCCAGATGGGCCTGGGTTTCTCCTTGGAACAGTGCCAGGCGAACGTCGAGATCCTGGCGGATTGCGCCGCCCGCCTGAATACCTTCCTCCGCATTGATATGGAATCGAGCGATTACACCCAACGCACGCTCGACCTGGCGTGCGGCCTCCACGCGCGCTACGGCTCGGTGGGCGTGGTGATACAGGCGTACCTGTATCGCAGCCAGGCGGACCTCGTGAGCCTCTGCTCGAAGCGCATCCGGGTCCGTCTTTGCAAGGGCGCTTACCGGGAGCCGCCGGCGGTCGCGTTTCCGCGCAAACGGGATGTGGACCGCAACTTCATCGAGCTGATGAAACTGTTGCTCGACCGCGGCGAGTACCCGGCTATCGCCACCCACGACGAGCGGATGATCGCCGAAACCAGGAAGTACGCCGCCGCCCGCGGCATCGGACGCGACGCCTTCGAATTCCAGATGCTCTATGGAATTCGCCGCGACCTCCAGCGGGCGCTGGTGGCGGAGGGCTATCGCGTGCGCCTCTACGTCCCCTTCGGCAAAGCCTGGTATCCGTACTACGTGCGCCGCCTCGCCGAGCGTCCGGCCAACCTATTCTTCATCCTCCGCCATCTATTCCGCCAGTGACGCCGCGACCGTGAGGGCGCGCTGATAAACCCACCCCTTGCGCCGGCCATCCCGAACCTCGAAACTAGTAGCACGGCTCCCGAGTCTCTAAAGATATGCGATATTGGGCCTATTTCGCGGTGAAACTCGGAGCCGCCGCCGCGGCGCTCTTCGGCGTGCTGTGGCTCATCAACGGGATATGGCCCGTCGAGCAGAACCCGCCGGACCTGGCGCCGCTTCGCGACGGGCCCCAGTTGTTGGGTTACGACCTTCTGATCATGGGGTGGTTTTTGCTCTCGGTGGGAGTCGTGACGCTGATCGTCAGGGATCAGCGCCGCCGTTGCCGTACGTGCCTGCGCCGGTTGCGTATGCCGGTCGAAACCGGGTCCTGGGGCGGCATGCTCCTCTTGGGACGGCCGCGCATGGAATACATCTGCCCTTACGGCCATGGCACACTGAAGGAAGACGAACTGAAAATCTACGGATCGGAGGCTCCCGAGTGGACGCGCATTTCCGGCGACACTTGGGAGAATCTCTGCGCGTCCGTCAAGGAGTCCGATAAGCAACCGTGAACCGCGTACCGCGCTGGCGTATCGTGGCCGCCGCCGCCGTGTTGGCCACCCTCGCGTTTTTCATGCTGGCCTTCGCGCCCGTCTACATCCGCAACCTCGAACTGCAGGGTTTCGTGGCCACCATCCCGCGGCGAATCGAGAATCGGACGCAGTCCGGTTCCCCGCCCTCCGACGACCTGCTGCGCACCTGGGTTCTGGACAAGGCCCGCCGCCTCGATCTTCCGGTGGCCGCGGACAACGTCCGTATACAACGCTCGCCGGTCACCGCGCGCGTCGAAAGAATCGATGTCCACTACTCCGTTCGCGTCGACCTTCCCGGCTACACGGTAAGCCTGCACTTCTATCCCGGGGCTGGCAGCCGCTAGTCCGAGCACTGTGGTACGATGCCCTTTACAGACCCATTCATCGCCGGAGAGGTGGCTGAGTGGTCGAAAGCAGCGGTTTGCTAAACCGTCGTAGGGTCATAAGCTCTACCGGGGGTTCGAATCCCCCCCTCTCCGCCATTCCTTAGACAACAACAGACTTTCACGAATTCCCGCCCCTTCGGTCCGAAACCATGGGGATCGGCGTGCGAGTGCCTGCGCCAGCTTGTCATCGCCAAGGCATACTGAAAAGGTGAGCAAGATTCGTCCCAAGCCGGCGGACAAGCCTTCGCCGCCCCCGCCCGCGCGCCGGCGGTGGACCGACCTCTGGATCTGCCTGCTCTTGCTGGGCGCCACGCTGGCCGTCTACAGCCAGGTCCGGCGCTACGATTTCGTCAACTACGACGACCCGGAATACGTGATCAAGAACGTGCACGTGCGCGCCGGCTTGACCGCCGGTGGCCTGGTCTGGGCGTTGACTTCCTTCGATGCCGCCAACTGGTTTCCGCTGACATGGATCACGCACATGGCCGATACCCAGTTCTTCGGCCTGGAGAGCGGATGGCATCACTTGACCAACGTCTGGCTGCATGCGATTGACGCCTTGCTGCTGTTCGTGGCGCTCAAGCGCATGACCGGGGCGCGCTGGCCGAGCGCGTTCGTGGCGTTCCTGTTCGCCCTGCATCCCCTCCACGTGGAATCCGTCGCCTGGGTGGCGGAGCGCAAGGATGTCCTCAGCGCTTTTTTCTGGTTCCTTACGCTGTGGTGCTACGCGCGCTACGTGGAGCGGCCGGGCGTAGGCCGCTATCTGGCGGTGGCGCTGGCATTCTGTCTCGGTCTGATGGCCAAGCCCATGATCGTCACCCTGCCTTTTGCGCTGCTGCTACTGGACCTGTGGCCGCTCGGGCGCTGGCGGCGGGATGCCGCGAGACGTCTGCTGCTGGAAAAGGCGCCGCTGCTGGCCCTGGCGGCAGGCGCTTCCGTGGTGACCTTCCTGGCGCAGCGATCAAGCGGCGCGGTCGCCCCCTTGGCTGGAATCCCGGTGGCTTTGCGGCTCGAAAACGCCCTGGTTTCCTACCTGCGGTATATCGGCGACATGTTCTGGCCGGCGGATCTGGCGGTGCTCTACCCCTTTCCCCGCACATTGCCCGTCCTCGAAGCGGTGGCATCCGGCCTGGCCCTGGCCGGCGTCTCGCTGCTGGTGGCGCGCCAGTTTCGAGCGCGGCCGTACCTGGTAGTGGGATGGTGCTGGTATCTCGGAACGCTGGCGCCGGTAATCGGGCTGGTTCAGGTGGGTACGCAGTCGCACGCCGACCGGTACACCTACGTGCCCATGATCGGGCTCTCGATCATGCTGGCGTGGGGCGCGGCGGAGCTGGTCGGGCGGCGACCGCGCGCCCGCAAGGCGGTAGTCGCCGCGGCCGTTGCCGCCTGCTCGGCCTGTCTCGCCGTCACCTGGTTCCAGATACAATACTGGGCCTCCACCGAGACGCTGCTTCTCCATGCCTTGGATGTCACCAGCGGCAACTTCATCTTGCGCCATAACCTGGCGGACTACTACCTGGAGCACAACCGCAACGAAGAGGCCCGCGAGCAGGAAGCCGAAGCGGTGCGCATCAATCCGGCCTACCAGGAAGCGCGCCTCGACCTGGGCTTGGCGCTCAGCCTGCTGGGAAGGCCTGGCGACGCCGAAGTGGAATACCGCCGAGCGCTGGAGCAGCCGCTGGAGGGGAAACAGGTGTACCTGGCGCATTCCGGCCTGGGCGCGGCCCTGGCGGCGCAGCAGCGGACCACGGAGGCCCTGCCGGAGCTCGATCTCGCCGTCCGGCTCAATCCGGAGTCGGCCGAGGCGCACTATAACCTGGGAACGGCGCTGGCCGCGCTGGGACGCAACCAGGAGGCCGCATCCGAGCTGTCTGCCGCCATCCGCCTGGACCCCGGCGACGTCGAAGCGCACTACAGGCTGGCCGTCGCGTTGGCGGCCCAAGGGAAACGGAACGAATCGGCCAGCGAGTTTGCCGCCGTGGCGCAACTGCGGCCCGACGATGCCGTCAGCCAGCGCAACCTGGCCATCGCGCTAGCCCGCGTGGGACGCCTCGACGAAGCCATCGTGCATTTCTCCGAGGCGGTTCGTCTCAAGCCCGACTTCGAGGCCGCGCGCCAGGACCTGGAAATGGCGGTGAGGCAGCGGAACGGCGCGCCGAAGCGCTAAAGCGGCCCGGCCGGACGTCCCGAGGAGTCGGCGCGCCGCGCCATCCAGCCGCTTATTTCGCGGATTCCAGTAATTTCTCGGCCGCGCTCCGAATCCGCGGATCGGCGCTGGCGGCGGCGGTCTGCAAGTGCGCGACGCCCTCCTCATGGAGACCCGCGGCCAACAGCAACTCCCCCAGCTTCAGGTGGGCCGCCGGCTGCGCCGGATCGAGGCGCAACGCCGTCTCCAGCCACTTACGAGCTTCGGCCGGTTCTTGGTGGCCGGCCAGCGCGAGCCCCAGGTTCAACGCCGCAAAGGGCGACTGCGGATCGGAATCGACCGCCAGGCGATATTCCCGAATCGCGCCCTCGGCGTCACCGAGCGCACTCATCACGCTCCCCAGGTTGTCATGCGCCCCCGAAGCCTGACGGCGCAGAGATTCGTCGTAGCGCTTTCGGGCTTCCGATGCGCCGGGGCCAGGCGGCCCCGCAAACCAGGCGTTCCGCGCGGTCTGGGTGGAAGGTCCCATGCGGATCACCTCCTGGAGTTGAAACGCAGCGTCGCGAAACTGCCTGAACTCCATCAGCGCCTGGGCCAGATTCGTGCGCAGCCCTCCGTCTTCCGGGCGCAGCCTGACTGCCTCGCGAAAGGCCGTCTCCGCGCCGCCGAAATCGTTGGCCAGAATCAGCGCCTGGCCGAGATTATTCTGCGCCCCGGCGTCTTCCGGATTCCGGCTCACCACCTCGCGCAAGGTTCGCACCGCATCCGCGGCGCGGCCCGCCCTGGCGTAAGCGATTCCGAGTCCGTTCCGCAGGATGGTCTCATACGGCGCCAGAGCCACCGCCCGCTCCAGCGCCGCCACGGCATCGCCGGGCTTGCCGGTGGCCTGGAGCGCCAGCGCCAGGGAGTACAAATAGCGCCAGTTTTCAGGTTCTATTTTGACGGCCTGCCGGTAAAAAGGGACCGACCGCGAGGCCTGCCCCGTCTTGGCGAAAGCCTCCCCCATTTCGAAATAGGGAGCGGCGCTGTTGGGAGGCGAAACGTCCAGCAGCTTCTCGAGGCGCTCCAGCCCGGCGGGCAGATTGTTCAATCCGCTCACCTGGGCGATGGCGGCATACAGCGGCTCGACCTGTTTCGGGTAGTACGGCACAACTTCCCCCGCATAAGGAAGGGTATTCCCGTCATTCGCTTCCACGGCCGGAACCGGCTCCGGCGACTTCGGCGGCCGCTGAATCATATGATCGGTCACAGTGGCGTGGATCACATCCACTCCGCGGCGCTGGGGCATATGGCAGGCGGCGCATTCCGCCGCCGCCGTATGGCGGCCCTGGCTCACCAGTTTCGCCATCCCCTCCCGATGGCAGGCCACGCAAGCCAGATCGGTCCGCCGAAGGGAATCTTCGCGCGACATGGCCTGATGCGGGTCGTGGCAATTCAGGCACGTCAATCGCCCCGCGCTCGCCTGGAAGCATGCCGATTTACGCAACCGGTAGACCGAGCTGACGAATTCGAACTTATCGTCATGGCCGGTTCCCGGCGCATGATCGAAGAAGAGGATGTAATCCGCAAGCGGTTCTCCGGGCCGATAGGAAAACACGCTTCGCTCAAAGCGCATGATGTTGCCCGGAAGCTCGGTAGTGGTGGTTTCGAGGTGGCATTCCATGCAGACTTCCATCTGGCGCTCGGGCGTCAACCGGGCGGGATTCACGATGGCCGCCCGAATCTCGCTCAAGGGCCGCCCCTGGCTCGCGGCCTCCACGTGGCTGGCCCCCGGGCCATGGCACCTCTGGCAATCGATTCCCTCCGGCAGTTGCGCCGGAAACACCGTCGCCCCATCCCAATTTCCCGGCCCGGCGGCAACCTCCGGATACTGGTTGTGGCAGAACATGCAGCGATATGGAATCGCGCGGCCGAACCCGGAATGCTGCGACCGGTCGTATCCCGGGCTCATCCCCCAATGGCCGCCGTCCTCCGAATACCAGGAGATGGGAATCTCGACTAACTGATTGTCCTTGGTGCGATGCAGATAGTTGACGCCGTGGTCCCCGGACCCTATCGTATAGTCCACCGGCGCATCGAACGCATTAGCTTGTTGCCCAGTGACGTCAGCCGTAGTGCGACGGATATAGTACTTGCCATCGCGCCGCTCGGAGAGGAAGTGTTCGCCGGAAGGCGCGTGATCGAAACTGGCGTGTTCCAGTTCCGGCAGCCGGCTGTCCGCCCCTACGGACCGAAAAGTCCGGCTCATGCCGGTTTTCGAATAACTCTCCGCGATCGGCCCATGACATTGCGCGCAAACCACTGGATCGGCATACCCGGGCGGAGCGCAATCCGCCCAGCGTGCGCACGCCGCCAGAAAAGCCATACCTCGCAGCCAGTTTCCCGCCGTCATCGCGTGTCCCGGCCCTTAGCCTGCATATCTCACGCCCGACTCTCCGATGTGGCGCGGACACTCCTGTCTGCCGTGTCGAGACTCGTCTCGACACGCGTTCGCGTGTCCGACAAAGTGCCGTAGCCAAGCGTCGGCATGAGTGCCGACGCGGCAGGCAGGAGTGCCTGCGCCACGTCACGCCTGAACACCCGTGAGAAGCTCCGGTTAGACCACTCTCGATACCGAGTATCGCAGGCCCATGCGCGCGGGTGTCAAGGGAGGTGGCGCCGCCAACGGACTTTTACGCCCCTTTTCAGAGCGGGTGGCGCAAAAAGGTCCAAAAGGCGCGGAATCGCCCCGCCCGCCGGCAGAAGCCGAGCTTGCCCGGTTGCACGGTGACAGAAGGGCGTCGACTCGTGTCCGCGCCACATCGGAGGGTGGAGTGTGGGATGTGCGGGCTGGCGCGCCAGGCAAGTAGCGCAGGATGGCGTTTCCAGGCCCGTAACAGTTCGGATAGAATGAAGGGCGCGCGACACGGAGGTGTTTGGATGCCGATGCAGGTCTGCATGGGAGCCAACATGATGTGCAGTTTTGGGATGGCTCCCAGTTCCCTGGTGGTGCTGCCGGCCAACCGGGTGATGACGAACCAGGCGCCGGATGCCAATATCATGGATCACATTCCCATGGTCAACATCATGCCCTTTGGGATGTGCACGTCGCCAGCGAACCCCACGGTAGCCGCCGCCACCGCCGCCGCGCTAGGCGTTCTAACTCCCATGCCCTGTGTTCCAGCTACGCCCGCGCCGTGGGTTCCCGGAGCGCCGAATGTGCTCCTGGGCAACTTCCCGACGCTGGACGACAGTTCCCAGTTACTGTGCACTTGGGGCGGCGTCATCACCTTTGTCACGCCCGGGGAATTCACCGTCACGGTCCCGTAGCGTCCAGGTACAAATCAAGCGGTCGAAGATCTAGCCGGCGTCTGCTTCGCCGGCCCCGGCGGAATCGGTAGGTGAAAGCGGTGACACCAGCGAGCCCGCCGAGCCGGAGAGCGCGGCTCCGCCGCTGTTGATCTGCACCATCGGCATGCCCGAAATCGCAATTCCCGAAGAATCGATGGTGATGAAGTTGCCGCCGACCTTCAGGGTCAGGCCCACCGACGCTTCAATCACCACCTGCGTGGCCTTTAAGTAAAGGTCCTGAGTCACCTCGCTGCTGTGGTTGCCGCCAAACTGCTCCATCACGTCGCCGGTGACTGCCAGGGAGTTCGAACCCGTCACCTTGACAGCGGCCTTTCCAACGATTGTCACGTGGTGATCGCGGCCAATCCATTCCTTGCGGTCGTTCTCGATGCGTATGTCGAGGTCCTTCTGGCCGTGAATAAAGATCTCCTCGCCGCCCTTTTTGTCTTCGAGCCGGATCTCGTTGAATCCGCCGCCGCCCTTGGAACTGTCCGACTTCAGCGTGCTCTTGGTCTGCTCGTCCGGCAGGGTATAAGGCGGCATCTGGTCGGCATTGTAGACCGACCCGGCGATCAGGGGGCGGTCCGGATCGCCCTCGAGAAAACTGACCGCGACTTCCTGGCCGATGCGCGGGATGTAGATGGAACCCCACTGCTTCCCGGCCCAGCCTTGGGCCACCCGAATCCAGCAGGAGCTTTTCTCGTCAGCTTTTCCTTCCCGGTCCCAGAAGAACTGCACGGTGACGCGCCCGTACTTGTCGGTCCAGATCTCTTCGCCCGACTTGCCGACCACCACAGCGGTCTGGGCGCTGGCGATTACCGGTTTGCGGGCCAGGCGCGGGGGCCGGAAGGGCACCGAATTGGGAATGGCCTCGAACTCGTTGGCGTAGTCGAACGGTTGTGGATGCCCGGAACGGTAACTCGTGTTCTTTCCATTGTGCCGGAGCGAAATCAGAGTGTAGTCCTGGTTGGCCGCATCGCGAAAGTGCTCCGCCAAAGCAAACTTATAGCCACACTCAAAGCCCATGCAGTTGCTCTTGCCCCGCAGGGTCGACAGTTCCACTTCCCGCTCTTCCAGACGAATCCTGGCATAGCGGTCGCCGTCGCTCTTGCTGCTGTATTTTCCGGGGTAATCGTAGTACTCGGCGGGTTCGGGGCTGGAAAGAGTGGCATAGAGACGAGTGTTGGGCTTCTCAAAGTCGTAGTCCGCCAGCGAAGCCGTTCCGGTATTTACCTTGTGCTCCTCTTCCACCGTGAGGACGGTGTCCTCATCGAGGCGGCCGCCGAGTGACGGCGTATAGCGAGCCTTGTTCTTGTGAGGGCAGGCCTGAAAGGCGGACTTATCGTCCGCGATCACAAGCTTGTGCTTATCCTTGGTCTGCTCGAAGAAATAGAACATGCCTTCGTCTTCAAGAAGGCGCGAGACAAAGTTGAAGTCGGTCTCGCGGTACTGCACGCAGTACTCCCGGGGCTGATAGGAGCCGGTCAGTTTCAGGTCGTAATCGGGAAAGCCCCGGTCCTTGAAGATCTGCTCCACGATGTCCGGGACGCTCTTGTTCTGGAAGATGCGGCAGTTGGAATATAGGGTGAGGAACCAGAGCCAGGGAACCATTTCGGCTTGATACATGGCCATGCCGTCGTCCCCGTACTCCACCAGTTTCATGCGGCTGATGAGGCCGTGGATTTGGCGTTCGTTTTCATCGTCCAGCTTGATCGACAGAACCACGGGTTGAGTCAGCAACCCCTTCATGTCGACGTTTGGGTCGTCCGACAGCAGCTCCAAAACGAAGCGGAAGGGCGTGGAGATGCGCTCATAGCCGGTGAAGGCGTTCAACAGCAGGGCGTCGTCGCCCAGCGGTGTTTTGATGCGGAATGGACGTTCAATTTGCGTTGCGGGCAAGGTATCGTCCTCCAGTCGGCCAAGCGAGCCCCGCCGGCGCCCGATGCCGCCTACGAATAGGCGAACTCTCCATTTTCGCCGACAGTGACGTGAACCGCATCGGGCCTGAGGCCTTCGGCGATCTTGCCCAGGATCTGGGTGGATATCTCGGGCAACATCGTATTAGTCAGGATATTATCCACATTTCGGGCGCCGCTCTCCACTTCGGTGCAGCGGCGGGCCACTTCGTCGACCAGGGCGGCGTCATAGGTGAGCGCAACGCGGTGGCTTTCCTGGAGGCGGCGCTGGATCTTGGCGAGCTTGAGCCCGATGATCTTCTTCAACGCTTCATCGCGAATGGGGAAGTAGGGGATGACGACCAGGCGTCCCAGGAAGGCGGGCTTGAAGATCTTGTCGAGTTCCGGCTTGATGGCCTTGACCAGCCCGTGCTGCGAGGGCATGGTTTCCGGGTCGGCGGTGAGCTTCATGATGCTGTCGGTGGCGGCGTTGGAGGTCAGGATGATGATGGTGTTCTTGAAGTCGATCTCGCGCCCTTCGCCGTCTTCCATCTGGCCCTTGTCGAACACCTGGAAAAAGAGCTCCAGTACGTCGGGGTGAGCCTTCTCGACTTCATCGAGCAGCACCACGGAATACGGGCGGCGGCGGACGGCTTCGGTGAGCACGCCGCCTTCGCCGTAGCCCACATAGCCCGGAGGCGATCCCTTGAGGGTAGAGACGGTATGGGCTTCCTGAAACTCGGACATATTGATGCCGATCAGGTTACGCTCGCCGCCAAAGAGGAGGTCGGAAAGCGCCAGCGCGGTCTCGGTCTTGCCAACGCCGCTGGGGCCAACCAGCAGGAACACGCCGACCGGTTTGCCGGGATCGTCCAGACCGGCGCGCGCGGTGCGCACGCGCTGGCTGATCATGGCGAGGGCGTGGTCCTGGCCGATGACGCGCGCGCCGAGGTGCTGCTCCAGCTTGAGCACCGTGGCGATTTCATCCTTGAGCATCTTGCCGACGGGAATACCCGTCCAGGCGGAGACCACCTCGCCGATGATCTGGGCATCCACGCAAACGCGCAGCAGCGGTGTCTCGCCCTGCAGGGCGGCCAGCTCGTCGTTCAGCTCGCCAAGCCGGGCGCGCAACTGTTCGGGGTCGGGCGCGGGCGCCACGGCGGCGGCTGCGGCCGTCCCAGTGGCGGCATCGCCGCCGGCCGGCGCAGCTTCGGCGGGGGACGGTGGCGCGGGGGCGGCGCCGGTTTCCAGTTGGGAGCGGATTTCCCGAATGCGGGCGACCAGATCGCGCTCCTTCCCCCAGCGGCCGTTCAACTCCTGGAGGTCCGCTTCGGTCTTGGTCTTTTTCTCGGCGATAGCCGCCAGCCGTTCCGCGTGATCCGCGCCCGCGGCGGCTTCCCGCTCCAGGATGCGAGTCTGCACGGCGAGGTCTTCGAGCGTGCGAATGGAGTCCTCGATGGCCGGGGGCGTGGAGTTTTGACCTAGCGCCAGGCGGGCGCAGGCGGTATCGAGGACGCTGACGGCCTTGTCGGGCAACTGGCGATCCGGCAGGTAGCGGTGCGACAGCTTGACGCCGGCGAGCAGGCCTTCATCCAGGATGCGGACGCTGTGATGTTTCTCGAGAGTGGGAACCACGCCACGCAGCATGAGAGCGCATTGGGTCTCGGTGGGCTCCTCGACCTTGATCAACTGGAAGCGGCGCGCCAGGGCGGGATCCTTTTCGAAGTACTTCTTGTACTCGGACCAGGTGGTGGCGGCGATGGTGCGCAATTCGCCGCGGGCGAGGGCCGGCTTGAGCAGGTTGGCGGCGTCGTTCTGGCCGGCCTGGCCGCCCGCTCCGATCATGGTATGGGCCTCGTCGATGAACAAGATGATGGGCGTCGGCGAAGCCTTGACCTCGTTAATCAATCCCTTGAGGCGGTTTTCGAATTCGCCCTTGACCCCCGCCCCGGCTTGCAGCAGCGCGAGATCCAGGGTCCGCACGGCGACGTTCTTCAGCACCGGGGGCACGTCGCCCTGCGCGATGCGTATAGCAAAGCCCTCGACCACGGCGGTTTTGCCGACGCCGGCTTCGCCCACCAGAATGGGATTGTTCTGACGCCGGCGGGTGAGGATATCGACCACCTGGCGGATTTCGGAATCGCGCGCCAGGACAGGGTCCACTTTGCCCTGGCGGGCGTTCTCGGTCAGGTTGACGGTGTACTGATCGAGGTTGGGGGTCTTGCCGCCCGCGCCCGGGCGCGGCGGGCCTTCCTGCGCGGCTTCGGCGGCCTCCATTTCCTCGCTTTCGGCGGAATTGGCGACGATGGTCAGGAAGTCTTTCTTGAGGGCGTCGGCCGGGATCTTCTGCAACTCCCGGCTGACATCGCGCACAATCCGCGCCAGCTCTTCATCGGAGGCCAGCGCCAAAATAGTGAAGCCGGTACGGATGCGCGTGGCCGCGAAGTCGATCGAGCCTATGGTCCAGGCCTGGGTGAACATCTTCAGCAGCGACGGGCTCAAGGCTGGCGTGCGCGCGTTGCCGGACTTGAGTTTGTCCAGGCTGCGCGTCAACTCCGCGGACAGGCGCGACTTGTCGACGCCAAATTGTTTCAGGATGAAGGCGAAGTCTCCATCGCTCGAATCGAGCAGTTTCATCAGGTAATGCTCGATTTCGACGTCATAGTGGGTCCGGGACAGGCAAAATCCCGCGGAAGCCTCCAACGCCAGACGCGCCGAGTCGTTCAGTTTCGCGATGAGTGATCGTAGATTGAGCCCCATGTGTCCTCCCTATGCCAACAGCAACACCGTATCCGCGGGGGCGCGATCGAAGTCCGGTCCGGACTTCATCCAGGTGAACCAGCCCAGCCGCGGCCCGGCTAAACCATCTTCGCCCAATTTACAGCGCGGCACAGCCGCGCGTTCGAGGATCAGGCGAACCTCGATTTCCAGATGGGCGCCGCAGGAGAATCGCGCCAGCTCGCGCAAAGGCTCGTACGCGGCGCCGCCCGGCAAAAAATCCAGATACCGCTCCTGCGTCAGCGGGCCCAATTTGAGGCGGATCCGCGACTGCTGGTCCCAGATTTCGTCGCCCACCACGGTTCCCACCCCGAGTTGGGAGCTCAACGTCGCGCCGCTGCCCAGATCGCACTGATCGGCTTTCCCGAGAGGCTGCCAGGCTCCCACGAACTGCTCCACCTCCACCGGAACGCCGAAATAGTCCTGGAGCACGCCGCGGACCGCAACGGCGGAGCGCGGCTGCAGGGAGAGCAGGCCGCAGTAGTAGAGCAACGAATCGTCGCGGACCACCATGCGATCCCGCAGGCCGTCGGCGCCAAGGCCGATCAGCGACATGAAATAGTTCGAGAGGCGGTCTCCGCCGTCGCGCTCGTAGGCCACCGCGGAGCGATACTTTTCCCACGCCTGGTAGAACAGGGAAATCATGCGGTGGTTGAAGATGTCGAAGAAGTCGGCCAGCGTGCGATCGCGCGAGCGAATGCGCGACCGGATCAACTCCGTATAGACGCGTGGGAGCACGCCCACGGGGCCGGTCAGTCCCATGAAATTCACGGTCATAACGGGCGCATCGCCAGCCCAGTCGATGGAATCGATCTGGCTGCTGGGAAACGCGAGCGTGTTATTGGCGCGGAAGCGCACGGCCTCGCGGGCGGCGGAGCCGTAACCGCCGGGCCGCTCGCGCTGGCTGAACATCCGCAGCAACAGGCGCACAGCCTGGAAGAATTCGAAGAGGCCGGGATGTTCCTCGATGTCGCGCCGCACTTCGGCCAGGGAGGCGGCCGGCGGCGTCAGACCAGGATTTTCTGTCCCGCTCGCGGGGGCCATTCGCGGATCACCTCCTTCCTCTGCCGGGTTCTGGCGCTGAGCTGAGTGAAGCTGTTCAGGGTCGCGTAGAGAGCCAGGAAGCGCTCGATGACGCTGGCAAACAGGTAGACGCCGCCGCCCACGAACTGCTCCTCGTCGAGCTCGAGCTCGACGCGGGTTCCGCGCGCGAAACTCACGCCGTTCTCGGTGGCGATGGGGGCGAAGTGCGGGCGGCTCTTCAAATCGACGATCCCTTCGATCATCTTCTGAGCGAACGGAGAATCGGTGAAGTCGTAGAGGCGCAGGATCTGCTTGAGAGCGTCGCGGCCTTCTTCCACCAGGGACAGATGATTGAGCGAGAGATGCGAGATCAGGCGCCACAGCGCCATCTTGGAAGCGGGGGGGCGCAACGGAAGAGTGGGTTTGGTCAGCGCCACGATGTTCTTGATCGGGGCGCCGCCTTCCAGCTCGAAATCGCCGTCGGGATTGCCAAAGGGCAGGCGCGCGGGCAGGTTCCGGTTGGTGCAGGTGGTGCGCACCGTCAGCGTGTCGGCGTCGGGGGAAGCCCTGCGGCCGGAGCGGTCCACCAACGCTATGTACATGTCGGAAGCGTCGTCGTTCACGCGATTGGAGGCGCGGCGGCTGGCGATCCAGTAGCATTCCTTTCCGGCGCCGGCGGTCTCCTGACGGTAGGAGTAAAACGGGCGGTAGGTAACGACCTCGCGCGTATCGGAGTCGATGGAACCGACCTCGTCGATGGAAAAGACCTCGGTGGCGGCGGGGCGCCGGATGTCTGGTTTGATCTCGTATTCGTATTTACGCTGGTCGAGCAGGATGGGCTCGGTGGTCTGCGGGTACAGATTGATGATGGGAACGCAGCCGAGGCGAAATGTCTTGGGAGAAACTCCGGTCTCCAGCCGCTGCGCGCGCTCCTCGTCGCCGGCGCCGGCGAACAGAAAAACGATCTCGGCGCTGTTACGGAAGCCCGCGCCCCATACCGTGTCCAGGCCCGTTACGTCCACGAAAAGGAACTTGCTGGGGAAGGCGAAGAACTCCTGCAGGATTCGATAGCCGATGTGCGAGCGGAGCGGGTACGGCGCCATCCCTTCGTCTTCCGCGAATCCGACCGGGCGCAACGCGGAATCCGGCAGAGTCACCGGCGGGACTCTGGGGTTGTTTGGGTCGCGAACCACGATGCGCGCGAGCTTCGAGCAAAGCAGCTCGTAGAGCGCGTGAACCACGTTGTTTTCACCGGTGAGGTGAAAGCGGAGACGGTCGAGCTCCAGCTTGGGGAAAGGGGCATCCGGCGTGGAATTCACCGTCAAACGGAGGGCGTGGGCGGCGTCGAGCGCGCGCAGAGGCGGGTTCAACTGGCCGGGGCTCGTCCATTCGGCGCCGGTGACGCTCACCGGCCACACGGTGGCGTCATAACAGGTGCGGAATTTGCAGGGGACGCCGCCGACCGGGCGGGAATAGAGCACCGTGCCGCGATCGATTTTCAGACCGGTGGTCAGCTTGCCGCGTTCCAGGTCGAGGCGGAACTCCACGACCGACATGGACGGAATGGGCCGGATGAAATGCGGGTAGACGATTCCGAGGAAGGCTTCCGTGATCTCGGGGAAATCGTCGTCGAGCTTCAGATGCACGCGCCCGGCCAGAAAGGCGAAGGCCTCCAGCAGACGCTCCACGTGCGGGTCCTCGGATTCCTTGGACTCCTCGAGCATCAGCCGCGCCGCGATTTTCGGGTACTTGCCGGCGAACTGCGCTCCCATCTCCCGCAGGTAGGTCAGCTCGCGTTCGTAATACAGCAGGACTTCATCCCGCATTCTGAACCTCGTACTGGCTGGTGGTCAGTTGCAGGACCGTGTCGAAGGAGATATGTTCGGGGGCCGGGTCCATCATCAGAAGGGCTTCGATGCGGAAGCGGAACGTGCGGGTGTTGGCGGCCAGCGGCTCGATGGGCGCCACGCGTACCTTGGCCAGCCGGGGCTCGAAGAACTTCAAGGCGGACTGCAACTGGCGGGTCAGCTTGGTCTCGGCGGCGGCGGACCCCAGGTTGTATCCGGTGTAGTCCGGCAAGCCGTAGACATATACCGAGCGGTTCAGCTCGCGCAGTCCTTCGGGGGGTGGAAAAGCCACTTGCCGGGTATTGAGGAGCCATTCGAGATCGCGCCGCACGGCGTCGCGAAGCGCCCGGACGGACTGTGCGCGCGTGAGGGGCGCTTCGCTCGAGATCCTTGGGTCGGCGTCGATCAGCCGATCAAACACCGACAAAGTGACTGCCGCATCGGGACCGGGTGGGGGCATGGTTATACGGAGAGCGCCTGGACGGGATCCAGGCGGCAGATCCGCTCGAACAGCGCCTGCTTGGCTTTGGCGTCCGCCTGGATTTTCTTGCTGCTCTGCAGCAGGAAAACCAGGGCGCCCGCGATGGTCTCGCGATCCTCCCAATCGTCCAGCTTATGCGTATCGATGGCCGCCGCCACATCGTCCAGCAAGGGCTGGGCGATACTGTCCTTGCCGGCGCCGATACAGATTCGCGCCAGTTGCATTTTGCGCAGGAAGCGGGCGCGGCCGCTGAGGGCGCGTTCCACTTCGCGTTGCAGGATCTCGACGGCTTTCGGCTGCTGCCCCGCCCGCATGGCCTCCTGGGCGAGGGCCTGCGGATCCACAAACCGCTTCTGCCAGCCGGGGGCGCGCGCATCGTCGGTGGCGGGACCGTGCGGCGCGCCCGGAAGCGGAGGCGCGTCGGATGGTTCGGCGAGGAGCTCGCGCAGCCATCTCTGGGTTTCGGAATTGGCCGCCGGCGTGTCGTCGGTAAGGGCGGAGTCGAGCAGTTGGGGAAGGTCGCGCAGCAGCGTACGTAGCTCCGAGCGAATGGCGACGGCGATGGCGTTGTACTTGTCGCCCAGCGCCGTGCAGGCCTCCACCACGAAGCGCTGCAGGTCGAGCCAAGCGCGGCTGCACGGAAGGGCCATGATCTGTTCGGACAGTTCCAGCAGCTCGGCCCAGCGGTTGCGCATCGCCATGGCCTTGATTTGCCGGCGGAGGTCGCTGGGGGGCGCTTCCAGGACGACGGGATCGGAGGAGCCGCGCAATTCGCCCCAGCGGAGGCCGCGCAGCATCAGGTAAGCGGAGGGGCTGAACGGATCGCGCTTGCGCAAAACCGCGGCGGCCGCCACCACTGCCGCGATGGCTTCGCGCCGTTCGGCGGGCTCCGCGGAAACATGAGAGCCCAGCCCGATGGAAAGGCCGCCAGCCTCGGCGGTTTCGGCTCCTTCGGTTCCCTCGGCCGCCACTTCCGGGGATTCCGCGGGAGCCTCTTCCACCGGGTCCGGCTCGGTTTCCCGCTTCTTTTGCAGCAGGCTGTGGACCAACTGGCGGACTTCCGTCAACCCTTCGCTGAGTCTGCCGAACCCCGGCGCCGCATCGGCGAATGTCCGCTGGCAGATTTCGTTGAGCGCGGCGACCGCGGCCACCGAGGCGTCGAATTGCTTTTCCAGGTCGGCGTAAAAGGCCTTGGGAGTTTCGACGAACGATTTGTCGAAGATTTCGGGCGCCAGCTTGCCCTCTTTCAGGGCTTTCTCGCGGGCCGCTTTCTGTTCCTTGCTCTGCGCCTGATCTTCGAAACCAACGGTCCGCGAATCCTTGTACTGGAGGAAATTATAGCCGTCGCGGCACAGCGGAACGCTCTTAATCCCGACAATCAGCCGGGAGCCAAGCCAGTCCAGCGGGGCCGCGCGCTGCTCGGCGTCGCCGTCCTCCAACTCGGGATAGAGAGTGTCCCAAAACTTATCCAGCAGGCCATGGCACAATCTCAAGCCTTCGCTGAAACCACGTATGCCCTCCCGCTTGAGCAGAGCTTCCGAAAGCCAGACCGCCAGTTGCAGGTCTTTGCTCTGGGTGGCGATGGCATCCTGGCAGAGCTTGGAGACCTGAACCCAATCGGCGACCTTGCGCTCGAACTGCCAGGCGCCCTGGGCCAGCTCATCGTCTTCGCGACGGGCCTCCTTGATCTGGTCGTAGACGGGAGCGTAACGGAGGCTCTGCCCGCTGGGGTTGTCGCCCGCGATGGGATTGAGAATGTCTTCACGCAGTGGCATCGGAAGTGAACTCCAGCGACCGGACCTCCAGCAGCGGAACTTCCTCGCCATCCACGATGAACGTCTTTTGTCCTACCGGGAATTCGTGGCCGTCATCGTCGGCGACCCACTCGGTGGCGCGGCCCAGCCAAACCGACTCGTCGTCGGACTTCCACGAGAACGGATAGATTGCGGGAATCAGCACTTGCCCGATGTCGGTTCCCTTAAAACTCGGACCGGTCAGGACGAAGGCGGGAGTCCACAGGGTGTCGCGCAGGACGCGAGGAGGCGCGATTTGAACGGAGGCGATATGCTCGAACGGGATCCACAAATAGGCTCCGGCCGCGTACAATTCCAGGCGCGGGCCGATGGCGGGGTCGGCGTCGCCGATGGATTGAAACGGTTTGCCATTGAGCGTTCCCGGCGGGGACGCCGGCGCCGGGGCCTGGGGAAACTCCTGCTTCTGAAACATCGAATTGCGGGTCTTTTCGCCGTGCAGGGCGGAGTAGTACAGCACCGCGCCCATTTCGGCTTCGGGGCTGCCCTTGGCCAAAATGCCCAACTGCTTCTCCGCGCGGTCATACTGCCCGGAGAAGCAGAGGAGCTCGAAAAGAAACGTCCGCAGCGGGATATCCGCGGGGTTGTCGCGGAGAGAGGCGCTGAGCGCTCTCTCCGCTTCCCGGACCTTCCCGGCATCGAGAAGTTCCTTGGCTTTCATGTTGGGCCTAAGCGTCAGAAACTCTTGTCCGCCGCAAAATTAGCCGTTCCCAAAGCGAGGTCGTAGCCCTTGGGTACGGCCGCGCCGAGTGACCCGTCGTCGTTCTCCGGCTTGTAAGCCACTTCCACGCCCTGGAAAGCGAAACTGACCGACTCAGTGGGGTTCTCGTGGCTGCCCGATAACTGCACCGAAGTGATGAGCGCATCCTTGAGCCAGATGCGGAAGTAGTCGTCCTGCTTGTCGCCGACCGGCTTGTCGTACAGGAGGTGGACCTCCTTTAAGATGTTGCCGGTGGCGCAGTGATCGAACAACAGCGGAGAGGTCGCATCCAGGACCTTCATGACGGTCAAGTTTGAAAAGTCAGCTCGCCCGGCCTTGGCTTCCTTGCCGGATGCGCCGGCGCCATAAGTGGACGTCTGGGACACGCCCCAACTGAACGATAGAATGTCGATGGCCCCCGTCTTGCTCGTACTGGGCCCGGTGACGCCGTCAACCACTAAATACGCGTTTACAGCCACAGATTTCTCCTTTACTCCTTCTCCAAAGTGAACTCAACCAAACGCAAACCGCGGCGCGCCCCTACTTGGCCGGGGCCGGCAGATCCGCCACCAGACGCAGCGAAACCGTCAACTCCTCAAGCTGGAAGTGCGGCCGCAGAAAAGCGACGGCCCGGTAGCAACCCGGCTTTCCCGGAATTTCCGTCACATCCACGCGAGCTTCCCGCAACGGACACCTGGCCTTCATCTGCGGCGACGCGGTGTCATCGGGAACCACATACTTGGTAATCCAGCGATTCAGGAAAATCTCCGCGTCGGTGCGCGACATGAAACTGCCGATCTTGTCGCGCATCATGGCCTTCAGATAGTGCGCGAAGCGCGAGACGGCCATGATATAAGGAATTTGCGCCGACAAACGGGCATTGGCGTTCGCCGAATCCGTGTCGAACAGCTTCGGCTTCTGGCAGGACTGCACGCTGAAAAATGCGGCGTAGTCGGTGTCCTTGCAGTGCACCAGGGGTACGAAGCCGAGGTCCGCCAGCTCTTTCTCGCGCCGGTCGGTAATGGTCATCTCGGTGGGGCACTTCATCGCCACGTCGCCTTCATCGGTGTAGAAGTTGTGGACCGGCAGGCCGGTCACCAGACCGCCCCCTTCCACGCCCCGCATGGCAACGCACATGCCAAACTGGGTGAAGGAATTGGTCATCCGCGAGGCCAGGGCGAAAGCCGCGTTCATCCACAAGTATTTCGAATGATCGCTTCCGTCCACGTGCTCTTCGTAATTGAAGTCTTCCACCGGCTTGGTGTCCTTGCCATAAGGCAACCGGCCCAGAACACGAGGCAGGGTGAGGGCCACATAACGGGAATCTTCCGACAGGCGGAAGCCCTTCCACTTGGCGTACTCCGTAGTGTCCAGGATCTTCGCCAAGTCGCGCGGAGCGTCCAAAGCGGTCCAGGACGGCAGGTTGAGCATGTCGCAACTGGCCGCTGTGCAGAAAGGCGCATGAGCGGCCGCCGCCACATGGGAAATCTGGTCCAATAATTCGATGTCCTCGGGATGCTTGCCGAATTCGTAGTCCCCCACCAGGGCGCCGAAGGGGGCGCCGCCGAAGACGCCGTACTCTTCCTCGTAGACCTTCTTGAACAAGGCGCTTTGGTCGAATTCCGGCGCGCGCTGCAAGTCCTTCAGCAGCTCCTTCTTGCCGCAGTTGAGGACGCGGATCTTGAGCATGGTTCCGGTTTCGCTCTGATCCAACAGGTATTTGACCCCGCGCCAGCTTGCTTCCAGCTTCTGGAACGAGGGGTGATGCATAACCTCGTTCAACTGGAGCGACACCAGGTGGTCGATTTGCGCAATGCGGGCGTTGATCATCATCTCCGCATCGCGCGCTATGGTCATGGAGCCTTCCAGGACCTGCGCCACGAACTCCTTCACCAGGTTCTTGCCGCGCTCGCGTGAAGCCGGCTCCACGCCAAAACGGCCTTCTTCCACGATCTGGTCGAGCAGGCTCTTCTCCTGAACCTGTTCCTTGGCAGCCACGGGAGCCTGCGCGCTCTTTCGCTCAGCCATTACCGCCTCCCTTTTCAATCTCATCCTTCAGCTTGTCCAGCTTCTCGGTGTTGCCGACGCTCTCCAGCAGCAATTCCTCCAGCTTGTCGTTGCCCTGCAAACTGCCGCGGAGATCGGAAAGTCGAGTCCGCAGATCGAGCAGTTCCTTGAGGGGCTTAATCTGGCGCGCCACATTTTGCGGCTCGAAGTCTTCCAATTTGCCGAACTTCAAGTCCACCTTGAGGTTAGCTGCCTCTGGTTCCTCGCTCAGCTTGTTTTCCACCGCAAAGTTGAGGTGAGGTTTCATGCCTTCCAGGACGGTGTCAAAGTTGTCCGGATTCACCTCGACGAACTTGCGATCCTTTAGTCTGGGCAGAGGCTGCTCCGGCTGACCGGTGAAATCCCCTAGTACCCCGACCACGAAAGGGAGCTCTTTCAATTCAATCGCTCCGCCCACCTCGACGTCATAGGTGATCTGTACGCGTGGGGAGCGTACCCGATCCAACTTGTGTTGTGTACTTTCTCTGGCCATAGCACCTCCCGAACAAATTGTTCAGTGAAACACACTATATGCCGCGCAAAACGAAACGTCAAGTTCTTTGGCCCCAATAAAAGGGATTTCCGGTTCCATTGGGGCAATCCGGGTATCCGGCCTGCCCGGCGGAGGCGTGACGCGTCCAAAGTCTCACACCAGCGCCAGGCGGCGCTCCACCAACTTGCGCATCACCGCGCAACACTGCTGGCGCGCCTGTTCCCGATCGACCTTGACCGCCGCCGCGAGATCCTCCGCCAATTCGTACAACGTCCGGGCGCCGTCACATCCCCGCAGGAAGTCGGCCACCTGCGGATCGAGCGCCAGTGAGCTGGGGATGCCGCCGGTCCGCCTGAGTTGCATCGAGGAGGACTTCCACTCCCCGGCCACCAGACGCAACTGCTGGTCGATGTACGTATCGGATGGCAGCCGCGGCTTCCAGGCCATCATTTGGTCCGTGGAACGGTCCGTTTCCAGCCTGTCCTGGTTGGCGAATAATTCCACAATGGACTCGCCAAACGGCTCCGTAAAGTCCAGGTTGGACGCTTCCTCCATGCGGATCCAGTTCTTGCCGGCCCTCCGCCGCATGGCCAAAATCCCGCCCTGGATCTCCTGGACGCCATGGGCGCGATAATAGTCCATCCATTGGTCGAACCTCTGGTTGGCGGTCATGGGCGAATACGGCATCATCCGGCCGATGCGTTCGGAGGCGTAGGCGGCTGCCGAGCGCGCGTAGCTGCGGAGCACCCAGGCGTCGCAGCCCGTATCTTCCAGCCACTCCTTCAGCCGGTCCTGCCAGGACTGTCCGCTCACCTGGACCCACTCGAAGGTCATCTGCAGGAAGCCGTCTTCGTTGAGGTGGCGCGGCGCCGTCCGGACGATCTCCCGGCAGTAACCGTCCAATTCCATGCTGTTTTCGCAATAGATCTGCCCCGTGGACGGGGTTACGAAGAACGGCGGGTTGCTGACGATCAGGTCGAACGTCCGGCCCTGGACGGGTTCGAAGGTGTCGCCGGTCAGGCAGTCCACGTTCTTTACGCCGTTGAGCCAGACGTTGAACCGGGCAAACTCGGTGGCGCGCGGGTTCAAGTCGGTCGCTACCACCTGGCGGCTGTGATCCGACGCGAGGATAGCGAGGATCCCGCAGCCGGCGCCAAGATCCAGGGTCGCCCCGGAAGGGCGCCGGATGGCGAACATTTGGAGCAAGCGCGTGGAAGGATTGGGCCACAAGACCATCCGGGAAGATTCCGGCGACTCGAGCGTGCGGGCTGGATCGGCGGCAAACAGAAAGCGTTCGCATGGCGTCAGCATGACCCTGGGAGTCAAGCGGGCCCCGTCGCGAACGAGCATTCCCGTTTCGAGCATTAGGGCAATCACCGGTTCTGGCACAATTTCAGAGATAGACTCGCTCTCCATCGGCACGCCCAGGAAAAACCAGCGCAACAAGACGTGCAAGGCGGAGGGCGCGGAAATGCGCTCGAGGAGATAGGGCAGGTTGCCGAGGCGGCGCGACGGCAGGTCGCGCAGCGTCGGGTTTTGCTTGAATTGCTCGTGAGTGAAGCCGGCCTCCCGGAAGAAATCGAGAAGCTGCCGTGGAGCGGGGCCAACAGGGGTGAGCATTGGACAGTCCTCAGGACACTGTAGCGCAGAATACGCGGCGTGACGGAGCGCCGGCCGGGACTTTGCGAAGTCCAGTCTGCCGCCTCGCTGGATCTCTTTTCGCAGCTAGTGCAGTGACCGTCTGATTAGTTTTCCCGCTGCGGGCCGGGCATCCCCGGCCCCTACGGCACGGTGTAGGGGCCGGACATGTCCGGCCCGCGGCCTTAAGAAATAAATCGCACGGCCAGAGACCTGGTCGCCTTTATTCCCGTCCAACAACAGTTTGGACGGCGCCCTGGTTGGCATCACTGGCAAGTTCTGGTACTGTGAATGCGAATGCGGCGATTGCAACCAGTGATCTGGACCAAGGGCACGTTTCTCACCCCCCAGCACCTGCAACTCCAGGATCGCTTTCTCGAGAGCCTGCTGGAGTTCCACCTGGACAGTCTCTCATTCCGTCCCTGGGGTTTCGCTACGCTGCAAGTCAGCCGGGAAGCTCTCACGGGCGGAGTATTCGGTATCGGCAGCGCGTCCGGACTCCTGCCGGACGGGCTGATCTTCGACATACCGGGAGCCGACAGCGCCCCGCCGCCCAGGCAACTGGTTGAATGCTTCGAGAAGGATCAAACCACGCTTGACATTTACCTGGCCGTTCCGCAATACCGCGATCGAGGTCTGAACGTGGCCTCTTCCACGCGCGACAGCGGGGCCCGGTATCGGGCGGAAATCGAAGTATTCCGCGACGAAAACACCGGCCTTTCGGAAAAGCCGGTCCAGGTGGCGCACAAGAATCTGCGCCTGCTGGTGGAGGGCGAGAATCGCGACGGTCACTCGACATTGCGCGTGGCCCGGGTGCAGCGCGGCGAAACCGGCGTTTTTCAACTGGATCCGAGTTTCGTGCCGCCCTTGCTGGATTTCGCCGCCAACGACCGCCTGGTTTCGATCGCGCGCCGTCTGGTGGAGATTCTCACCACGCGCTCCAGCGCCATCTCCGGAGTGCGGCGGCAGAAGAATCAGAGCCTGGCGGATTTCACGGCCGCCGATATCGCCAATTTCTGGCTGCTCTACACGGTCAACACGGCCTTCCCCGTTCTCCGCCACTTATTCGAAACCCGTCGCGGGCATCCGGAGGCGCTTTATAACGCGATGCTCTCGCTGGCCGGAGCGCTCTCCACCTTTTCCACCGAAGTCCACCCGCGCGACCTGCCGGCGTACGATCACGACAACCTGGGGGTCTGCTTCACGGACCTGGACGAGAAGCTGCGCGCACTGCTCGAAACCGTTGTGCCTACCAATATCGTGTCGCTGCCGCTGAAACTGGTCCAGCCGGCAATCTACGCCACCTCGCTCGACAACGAGAAGTACCTGGTCAATACCCGAATGTACTTGGCGGTGAGCGCTGAAACCAGCCAGGCGGAGATCGTGGGCAAGACCCCGCAACTGGTCAAAGTGTGTTCGGCGAGCCACATCGACCACCTGGTGCGGCGGGCGCTGCCCGGTGTTCCGCTGATCTACGTTGCGGCCCCGCCCAGTGCAATTCCGGTCAAGTTGAACCACCAGTATTTCAGCCTGAGCCAGTCCGGCCCCGCATGGGAAGCCGTGCTGCGGGCCCGCAACCTGGCCGCCTACGTCCCCGCGGATCTGCCCAACCCGCAACTCGAGCTGATTATTCTGCTGCCGCAAGCGGGGTAGGAGCCGCTGGCTAGCGCCGCATCAGCAGAAACACGACTAAACCGCCCGCCAGGAACATCAGCAGCCCCACAATTGCCAACAGCAAGACGTTGGTCGAAGGCGCCTTGACCGGCGCCGGCGGCGATGGCATGGAGTACTGCGGCGCCGGCGGGCGGGGAATCGCGGGTTGCGCCACGCCTGGGATGGGGGGCACATTCGCTTGCGGCACTGGGGGCGCGCTCACGATCTGAGGCAGGTGCGGATGCGCGGGCGCCGGGGGCGTGGCGGGATCGCCGGCCCCCGGGGCCGGGGGGACGGACATCAGGAGAGTGTACTCACTGGGACCCTGCGGCTCGCTGGGCGCCTGACCCTGCCGCGGCGCCGGCGGAATCGCAAACGCCTGGGTCGCGCCGGCCGCTCCAGCGTGTAGCGCGGGCGGCGGAGCCGACGACGGTCCGGGAGCGGACGGGAACCCGGACGCCGCCGGCAAAGGAGGTCCCGAGGCTGCCGGGGGCTGGGCCTGAAAGTAGCGCGTGAATTCGCCCTTTTGTGGACCGCTCTCGGGCTGCGGCACAGGCGGCGATGGCGACTGAAACATACGAGTAAACTCGCCGGCCTGGGCTGGGGGCGGCGCCGGAGGCGGCCAATCCCCTGTTGACGGCGCGGACTCCAGGGGAGATTGATAAAACATCCGCGTGAACTCTCCGGGCGAACCGGAATCACCCGGAAGTTGTGGAGGCGCCGCCGGCTCGGCCATCGGCGCGGCCGGCGCCTGAAACAACCGGGTAAACTCTCCCGGCGTCGATTCCGCTGGCGGAGGCGCCGGCAGCGAACTCGCGGGCTGTACGGCAGAGTGCGGCAACGTCGCAGCCGGCGGCGCCGGCGCCTCAAACAGTCGCGTGAATTCTCCCGGCTGCGATGCAACCGGAGGCGAACTCCGCGCTGCGGCAAACGGTGGTGGGGCGGGCGGAGAAGAAGGCGATGCGAGCGGCGGTTGCGGGTCTGGCCCCGCCGCCGGGGAGGGTGGTTGCGGAATATTGGCGGCCGCCAGAGGCGCCGTCGATACCGGCTCAGCCGTGGGAGCCGCTGGAGTTTGAAACAGTCGCGTGAACTCTCCCGGCTCGGAATCGACCGGTGAGGGCGCGGTAAGAGGCGCGGGCGACTGAGGCGCGCCCGGGGCCGCCATCATCGGGCCGGTGCGCATCGGCGCCGGTTCCTGGAACATACCGGCGAATGGGCTGGGCGGTACGGCTGGCGCGGGCGCGGCGGGAGGCCCGGGAGATGGCGGATCCGCGGGCGGCTTGAACGTAGGAACCTTCCACACGCCCGCACGAGTCAGTTTCTGAGCCTCCGTCGCCGCGGCGTGTTCCTGGTCTTCGAGCCACTCCAACAAATGCCGAAAGGGCGGCGCGGCCGTCACAACGTACTGCGTCCCTTCGCTGTCCTTCCCGAGTTCGAGTATCCGGGCCAGCGAATTCGGCGGAAGAGCGCGCAGCCTGGCCAGAATCCCCTCGTTCTCCGGAGTCTGCCCTCCCGCCAAAAAATGGATGCTCACAGCCGGCCCGAGGCCTCTCTGCCGGGCCCGGAAGCTCTTAGGGCCTTCACCGGGCAGTGGTTCAATCAACTCGTACTTTTGATGGACGTCCATGAGCGCTGTGCTTCCCTGTAACATCGTACCGCGCCGGCTCAAAGTAAGCGCTGCATCGAGCGGCTTATGCTACCCTAATCCGGAGCGGGCTTATGAACATGCTATCGAGGGTGGTATGGTCTGAAGGCATGTATCTGGGACCACACCACTTCCAGGTCCAGAGCCGCTATTTCGAAGATTCCATCCAGTTCGCCACCTCGACCCTCTGGTTCTCTTCGTACGGTCTGGCGGGTGTGGATCTCGATGCCGAAGCGCTCCAAAACGGCGTGGTTTCGCTGCTCCATGCGCGGGGGATTTTCCGCGACGGCCTGACCTTCCACATGCCGGAAAGCGATGCGCTGCCGGAGCCACGGGCGGTCGCGGACCTGTTTCCCCCCACCCGCGACGGCATCGTCGCGATGCTCGCGATTCCGCCGCGCAAACCCAACGGCTTCAATTGCTCGCTCCCGGAAGGGGAGATCGCGGAGGCCCGCTACACAGCCGAACCGCGCGTCCTGCACGATGAGAATACCGGCGCCGACGAGCGCACGGTGCATCTGGGCCGCAAGAACCTGCGCCTGCTGTTCGATACGGAACCGGCCGGCGACCTGCTCACCATGCCCATCGCGCGCGTAGTGCGGGGCGGCGCCGGCCGCTACGCTTACGACGCCAATTTCGTCCCGCCGGTGCTGGGGATCTCCGCCTCCACCCGGCTCATGCTCCTGGTGCAGCGCCTCATCGAAATCCTGGACGACAAGAGCGCCACCATCAGCCGCGGCGCGCGCGACGCCTCCGGCGGCCCCGCGGAGTTCTCCACGCGTCAGATAGCCAGCTTCTGGCTGATGCATGCCGTGAATTCCGCCCTGACGCCCCTGCGTCACCAGTTCATCGCCAAGCGCGGCCATCCCGAAGAGCTGTTCGTCGAGATGTCGCGCCTCGCGGGCGCCCTGTGCACCTTCGCTCTCGATTCGCACCCGCGCGACCTGCCGCTGTACGATCACGACAACCTGAGCGATTGCTTCCAGGAACTCGACCGCCACATTCGCGCGCACCTGGAAATCATCGTTCCCACCAACTGCCTTTCCATTCCGCTGAAGCGCGCGGAGGATTACTATTACGAAGGCGACATCGCGGACCAGCGCTGCCTGGGCCGTTCGCGGTGGCTGCTTGCCATCCGCGCCCGAATGGGCGACGCCGACCTGATGACCAAAGCGCCGGCGCTGATCAAGGTCTGCAGCCCGGCCTTCGTGCGGGAACTCGTGAAACGGGCCCTTCCCGGCATGCCGCTGACTCATCTGCCGGCGCCGCCGCCGGCGGTTTCCGCCCGGTTGGAAACGCAGTATTTCGGTCTGAGCAAGGGCGGCCCCTGTTGGGACAACATGAGCGCGACGCGCAAGGTGGGAGTGTACGTTCCGGGTGAGTTTCCCGATCCCGAAATTGAGATCTTAGTCGTGCTGGAGAACTAATATGATCCCTTCGGCTAATACCCGCAGGCCGGAGAGCCTGCCGCTCATTTTCCAAGAAGTCTTCACGGCCATCGAACGGCTGCGCTCGAATCGCCAGGGCGTCACCGATTCGCAGTCTTTCCGGTATCACACCCGCGAGGCGCTCAAGACCGCCGCCGGCCAAGCGCTGGCCGCCGGTTATCCATCCGACGACGTCAAGTTCGCCACCTTCGCCACAGTCGCGTTCCTGGATGAATCCGTCCTCAATTCGCAGAACCCCGTTTTCACCGACTGGCTCCGCAAGCCGCTGCAGGAGGAGTTGTTCGGTACTCACATCGCGGGCGAGGTCTTTTTTCAGCACTTGCAGGAACTCCTCGGCCGAAACGATTCGGCGGACCTCGCGGATGTGCTCGAGGTCTATTATCTTTGTCTGCTGCTCGGTTTCGGCGGGCGCTACAGCGCGGGCAATCGCGGAGAACTGGCGCAGGTCATGGGCCTCTCGGCGGAGAAGATCCGCCGCATCCGCGGCCCGTTCGGGCCGCTTTCCCCAGGATGGACGCTCCCCCAGGAACGCGTGCCCAGCCGCTCGGACCCCCTGGTGCGAAAGTTGGGGTTTCTTGCCCTGGCATCCGCGATCTTGATGGCGCTGCTGTTCGGCGGCTACAAGGCCGCGCTTGGTTCGGGCGTGTCGGACGTTCGGGCCATCGCAAATCCCCATCAACAATAGGAGATCGACGTGACCACTCTCTACATATTGCTCGCGATTGCGCTGGTGGCGTTGATCGTCCTGGTGGTTCTTTTCTTGGTCAAGAAGAAGAAAGCCGGGGCCGCCGCCAATCAACCGGGCGGACCCGCGGGTTTCGGCGAAGACGAGATTTCGCTACTGGTGCGCGCCGCCGAGGCCAAGCTCTCGGCCGCCAAGCTCGAACAAGGCGCCAAGATCGCCAACCTGCCGGTTTATGTTGTGATGGGCCAGTCCGGGAGCGCCAAGACCAACGTCATGATCCACTCCGGTCTCGATCCCGAGCTGCTGGCCGGCCAAATCTACCGGGATGCCAACGTCGAGCCGACGCGAGCCGCCAACCTCTGGTTCTCACGGCGCAGCATCTTCGTCGAGGCGGGCGGCGCGTTGTTGGCGGACCCGAGCCAATGGAACCGATTGGTCCGCAGACTGCGGCCGCGCCCCTCGGTGGTCGGCAAAGGCGGGCAGGCGCCGCGCGCGGCGGTAGTCTGCTTCGACTGCGAGACCTTCACCCGCGCCGGCGCGCAGGAAGCCGTGGTGAACGCCGCTCGTGTTTTGCGGACCCGTCTGGGCGAGATCTCCCAGGCGCTCGGCGCCAATCTCCCGGTCTACGTGTTGTTCACCAAGATGGACCGGCTGCCGTTCTTCGCCGAGTACGTGCGGAACCTGAGCAACGAGGAGGCCACGCAGGTGGTCGGCGCGACTCTCCCCCTCCTCACCGGCCGCACTGAAGGCGTGTACGCCGAAGAGGAGACCGCGCGCCTGGGCGGCACGTTCGAGCGGCTGTTCCGATCGCTCGCGGACGCGCGGCCGGAGTTCCTGGCGCGCGAGACCGACCCCGCGAAGCTGCCCGCCACCTACGAGTTTCCCCGCGAGTTCCGCAAGATTCGTCCCGCCGTGACGCAGTTCCTGGTGGACTTGTGCCGGCCCAGCCAGCTAAGCGTGGGGCCTGTTTTGCGCGGATTCTATTTCACCGGGGTGCGGCCGATCCTGGTCAACGAAACCGCCCCGGTCGCCGCGGCGGCGCCGCCGCAGGCCGGCTACGGACCGGCCGCCGGCGCCACCGGCATCTTCCGAGCGGGCGCACTGGCGCCGGCCGCCCATGCCGCGCCGCCGCAGGTGGGCGTCACGCGCAAAGTTCCGCAATGGTTGTTTCTCAGCCACCTGTTCGCGGATGTTCTCCTTTCCGACCGGGCCGCGATGGGCGCCAGCGGCGCCAGCGCCAGGACGAGTTTTGCGCGCCGCGCGCTGTTTCTCGCGGCCGCCGCGCTGTGCCTGGCGCTCTCCATCGCTTTTACGGTTTCGTTCTTCCATAACCGCGGGCTCGAAACACGCGTGCGCACGGCGGCGCAGGGCGCCGCGGCCGCCAGCGTGGCGGGCGCCGATCTCGCTCCCGCCGACAGTCTGCGGAAACTGGAGGCGCTCCGCCAGTCGCTCGAATCGCTGCTCCAGTACCGGCGTGAAGGCGCTCCATTTTCCTACCGCATGGGCCTTTATGTCGGTAACGATCTGTATCCCGAAGCGTGGCGCATTTATTTCGACCGCTTCCGCCAGTTGCTGTTCGGGCAAACGCTGGACGGCATTCTGCAAGGGCTGCGCGGCCTGCCCGCAACCCCGGGGCCGGAGTACGGCCCCACCTACGACGCACTGAAGGCCTATCTGATCGCCACCTCCCACCACGAGCACAGCACCAGCCAGTTTCTTTCGCCGGTTCTGATGAAGTGGTGGGCCAACGGCCGCGCCATCGATCCGGAACGCCAGCAGCTCGCCGAGAAGCAATTCGATTTCTACTCCGACGTACTCAAGGAAGAGAATCCGTACTCGGGAGCAAACGACGCTGTTGCGATCGACAAAGCGCGCCGATATCTGACCCAGTTCGCCGGGGCCGAGCGGGTCTACGCTTTCATGCTGTCGGAAACCGGTAAGCGCATCCCGCCCATCAACTTCAATCGCCAGTTCGCCGGCTCGGCCCAAGTGGTGTTGGAGACATACGAAGTGCCCGGCGCGTTTTCCAAGGGCGGCTGGGCTTTGATGAAAGACGCCATCCAGCACGCCGACCGGTACTTCAGCGGCGAGCAGTGGGTTCTTGGCGACCAGGCTTCCGCCAACATCGATCGCGCCAAGCTGGAGCAGGATCTGCGCGCCCGCTACAACGCCGATTTTGTGCAGCGCTGGCGGACCTACATCAAGTCAGCCTCGGTGGTCCGCTACGCCGGTCTGGCGGACGCTTCGCAGAAGTTGATCCAACTTTCCGGCAACCAGTCGCCGCTGTTGGAGCTGTTGGCGCTGGCATCGCAAAACACGGCGGTGGACGATCCGGATGTGGCTTCGGTGTTTCAGCCGGTGCAGGCCGTGGTCCCGCCGGGGAGCACGGACCGGTTCATTCTGCCGCCCAACCAGAACTATGTCAACGCGCTCGTCACCCTGCAGGCCTCTCTCGAAGCGATTGCCAGCCAGGGTGGAACCCCCGCCGAAGCGGCGGCGGCTCCGGTGCTGGCCAACGCCGTTCAGGCCAAGGTCACCACACGCCAGATGGCGCAGGCCTTCCGCATCGATTCCGAAGGCCATATCGAGGGCGGAGTGCAGAAGCTGCTGGAAGATCCCATCGTCTACGTGGAAGGCATGCTGCGCGCGCTCGGCCCGGCGGAGTTGAATGCCAAAGGCAAGGCGCTGTGCGGACAGTTCCGCGCGGTGTTGGCCAAGTATCCGTTCAATCCCAACGCCACCGTGGAAGCCACCGTGGCTGACGTCAACGGCCTCCTGCGCAAGCCCGATGGGGCCCTCTGGAGTTTCTACGACCAGAACCTGCAGAAGCTGCTGGTCAAACAGGGATCGCAGTTTGCGATCGGTCCCACGGGGGGCGTGAACCCGGCTTTCCTCAACTTCTTCAACGCGGCCGCGGCGTTTTCCGACGCGATGTACGCCGGCGGCGCGCAGGACCCGCACTTCGTCTACACCCTCAAGCCGGAGCCTTCGGAAGGCATCCAGACGGTGAACCTGGTGGTTGACGGGCAGAGCCTCAGCTACTCGGGCGGCACGGCCAAACCCGGGCGGTTCAATTGGCAAGGAGGCGGTGCGCACGGCGCCAAGGCTTCGGTCAAGTTCGGCGGTCCGGAAATCACGTTCTCGGAGCACGAGGGCATCTGGGCGGTATTCCACTTCTTCAACAAGGCCGACCGTTGGACTCCCGCCGGCGCCGGTCAATCCCTCGAATGGATCATCCGCGCCGGAAAGGATCCGATGAAGCTGCCCAACGGAAAACCCCTCACCGTCCACTTCGAACTCGACATGGGCGACTCGCCGGCGGTCTTCCAAACCGGTTATTTCTCGCGCCTCGCCTGCGTGGCGGACGTTGCGCGGTAGTGGGGTATTTATGTCCGAACGCATCTCAAGAGCCTCCGTCAACCTCGATGTCGGCGTTGGCGCACAGCCAATTCACGGCGTGCCCGAGGCCGAAACGCGATTTCGGATACTGATTCTCGGGGATTTCAGCGGCCGCGGGCCTCGCGGCGAGCGGGCGCCCCTAGCCGGACGCCGCCCCAAGGCGGTGGACTGCGACAATCTCAACGAGGCGCTCTCGTCGCTTTCGCCTTCCGTGCAACTGCCCCAAGCGACCTTGCGGTTTTGCACGCTCGACGACTTTCATCCCGATCGGATCTATCGGCGCACGGATTGTTTCCGAAAGCTCGCAGACCTCCTGAACCAGCCCGCGCCCGTTCCATTGGCGGCTCCGCAGACGCTGCGGCCGGCGGCGCCCACGGGTCCGGCGTGGGGCCCGAGTCTTCTGGAGAGCATGATGGCGCAAGCCGACGAAGAGCCGGCTTCCCGGGCAGTGGCGGAGCCCGACGCGCTGGCGGCATTCCTCAAGAGAGCAGTCGAGCCTCATCTTGCGCCGCGCCAGGATCCCAGGCAACGGGAATGGGCCGCGCGCGTCGGCGCCGCGGCCGGCGAGCAGATGCGCGCCATCCTCCACCACCCGCATTTCCAATCGCTCGAAGCCGCGTGGCGCGCGCTCGCCATGCTGGTAGACCGGCTTCAACCGGACGCCGAACTCGAGATTTGGGTATTCGACGCCACGCTCGAGGAACTGATGGCCGATGCCCTCTCACTCGAACAATGCTTCGGCGGCTCGAAAGACCCCTGGGCGTTGATGGTGGGCAACTTCGCTTTCGGACGCTCCGCCGAGGATGCCGCCAGCCTTCGATGCCTGGGGCGCCTCGCCGCCTCGATTGGCGCGCCGTTCCTGGGCGAAGCAGAGCCTCCTTCCGATTCCAGCCCCGGCCGGGAGTGGCGGGAACTCGTCCGGTCTCCAGAGGCGCGGTGGATCGGCCTCGCCCTGCCGCGATTCCTGCTGCGCCTGCCTTACGGGAAAGACACTTCGCCGGCGGAACTGTTGGACTTTGAGGAGATGCCGGAGAGCGTCCACGCCGATTATCTGTGGGGCAACCCGGCCTTCTTTTGCGCCTGCGTCCTCGGCCTGGCGTTTCGCGGGGACGGCTGGGGGCTTCGTCCCGCGCGCTATCGGGAGATCGGAGGGCTGCCGCAACACATCTACCGCGCGGATGGCGAATTGGTGGCCAAACCCTGCGCCGAAACGCTCCTCACCGATACCGATGCCGAGTTCATTCTAGGCAACGGATTCATGCCGCTCGCTTCGATGAAGGATCGGGATTCCGTCCTGCTCGTCCGTTTGCAGTCCATAGCCGATCCCCCCGCGTCCCTGTCCGGCAGATGGACCAGTCGCGGATAGCCTGCATGTCTCACTGGCCCGAAGACAGAACCTGCTGGGCAGGAAAGTCGACATCGCCAGTGACGGCTGGGTGAGACCCTCCATCCGGGGACCGGTCTACCGGCATGCGATCGCACCATGAGGAGCGACGAGGATCGGTCAACGCAATGGGGTAATTGGTCGCTGTTCCCGGTTTCCCGGCGCCCGGCCCTATGAAGCTCGCCGCCTACCCAGTCCCTCGGCGATCATGGTGGTTACGAGCGTATTCAGGCTGACGCCCTCCTGCCGGGCCTTGGCCGTTAGGCGCGCGTGAAGGCTCCGGGGGACGCGCTGCCGCCACTGCCCGCTGGCTGCGCTCGGCTTGGGAATAGGGTCGCCGTGCTTGGCGCAACTCAGTAGATAGGACTTGACGGCGTCACAGCCGTGCTCGAAAGTTTCCTCCGGAGTGCTCCCGTCGGAAATGCAGCCCGGCAAGTCGGGATACTCGATAGCAAATCCGCCGCCATCCGCTTCGGAGAGCGGGCGGATCGTAAACGGGTAGGAGTTGATGAGAGTCTTGTCAATCTTCATGTTGACCGCCTGCTCTGTCCGCCAATTCCACAAATAGACGCACGTACAGAGGCTTGATTGGCCTATCGGCCGGCACGGAGAGCCGTCCAGCCTTGGCATGCCGAAACACGACGTGACTCGTCCCGTGCTGATCGTGACCGATGCCCAACCGGTTGGCGACAACCTTCAGATCCTCAATCCGCCAGTCGCGTGGATTGCGGCGCATTCCCGCCAGGAGTTTCGCCGCGTTCGACACGACCACATGGTATCACATGCGGTACCATGCAGTCGAGCAGCGCGCCCGCGTTCGAGCTTGTCATGAAATACCCATCGCAACCGCTCCCTGACGGTCGCGGCTCGCCAGGTTCCTGCTGGGCCGCGATCGTTAAGGAGCGGGCTTCGCGGCGACAGGCTACGAAATCCCCAAGACGCTTTGCGGCGACAGGCTACGAAATCCCCAAGAGACGGCAGGGTGCGACTCCGCATCCAGAACCGCTACTTGCCGCCGAATCCCACCCCTATCACCACCACCCCCAAATCGCGCTCATCCCCCGGCGCCCGAAAAGTTTTGTCCACTGCGATTTCCGCCATGGCGAATTCGCTCTCGCCTCTTACTGGCTTTGACTCCAGCGACCAGCTTCCGGGGCTTGGATAACTCCGCGTCGCTACCTCTTTGCCATCCAAGAGTAATGTCACCCTTCGTGCGGGCGCGTTCGGCGGGATGTAGAACTCGGCGCGGAGCGGCATCGGTTCCGTGGGGTTCTTCAGGGCGATGGCGGCGCTTCCGGAGATCCAACGGCTCTTTCCTTCCAGGTCGAAGACGCCACTTACTATCTGATCCGCGGCTTCGGGCGCGTTCATCGGAAGATATTCCAGCGTGGGACGGCGCTCGCGCACCGCGTCGGCGCGGAGCCTGTCTATCGCTCCGCCGGTGAATCCGAAGGGCCAGAAACCTCTGGATACGGTGGAATAGCCGGAGTGCGATTCCACGCCGATCAGGCGCAGCGGAATGGCGGGATCGATTTCCGTTTTGGCCACCACGGCCAGCGGGCCGGCGGGATGGAGGGACGCCTCCAGTTCGCTTGAGACCACTAAGTCGCCGGGGCGCAGTTGCTGTGTCTTGCGGAGCGGCAGGGCGCCCTGGTCCTCCAGGTAGTGGCGCAGTCCCAGTTCGGCGATGACCCACACGCGGTAGCCGGCTGCAACCCGCTGCGAGACTTCGAGCGAGGCGGCGAAGCGGCGGCAGGCGTCCCAATGTTGGTAGTTCACTTGAGCCAGGGCCAGGCCCAGCGCCATGTTCGCGGCCACGCCGCCGGCCAGCCATCTCACCCGCAGCCCGGAAGCCAGCAGGGCCACCGGAGCGGCCATGGGCAGCAGATAGCGCGCCGAGCCGGCGAAGAATACCAATACCGCGCCGGCGAAGAAAATGGCGATCCAGGCCAGCGGGAACAGCGTGTCCTTCTCCCGCCGCCTGCGCCACGCCAGCAGAAACGCGCCGGGGACGAGCGCCGGAAACACCAGGAACCAGCTATGGAGGAACAGCATGGCGGCGCTGGCGAGCTTGTTCTCGATTTGCTGCAATCCGTAGACCGTAAAATACCCGCTCAGGACGCTGGCGGGGGCCGCGCCGGTGGTGAGGCGCTCGAACAACTGCCAGGCGGCCAGGACCAGCGGCGGAACGACAACCAGCGCCCAGCGAGCACGATCGCGCCGGTGGAACAGCCACACGTAGACGGCCAGAATAGGCGTCAGGAAAACCGCCTGGTAGGCGGCCAAGGCGGCCAGCGCCATGCAGACCGCCGCGGCCACCAACGCGACTCTCTCGCGGGTGTTCCGGGGCGATGTGGCGCGGGCACTCGTGCCTGCCGCGTCGGCACTCATGCCGACGCTTGTCTCACCATCGCGAACACGTGTCGAGACGAGTCTCGACCCAGCCGGTAAGAGTGCCTGCGCCACGGCCGGGAGACCGCCCCATACGAAGAGGGCGATAGCGGCCATCCATAGCGCCAGGAAAGGCAGGTCCGCTTCGAGCGAATTGCCGTTCACCACAAACGCGGGCGTCGCCACAAACAGCAGCGCCGCCCACAGCGGGTGCGGAGAGAAGCGGCGCGCCAGGCTCCACATGGCCCACGCCGCGACCATCGAAAAGACGATATACGCCGCGTGGAACGGGATTTCCTTCACCTCGCCAAAAGCCGCTATCAACCCCGCCAGCGCCCACGCGTTGAGGGGCGGGTGCGAGTGCCCGCGCAGGTCCACCTCGTCTCCCAGGAACACGTATTTCACGTGAGCGGGGTGCAGGGGTTCGATCTGCGCGTGGGCCGCTTCGGTGAGATAGATATGATCGTCGCCCTGAATGGCCTGGTTCAAAAAGGGCAGGCGCAGCAGCAGCACAACCCCGAGCACAAGCCAAAGCTCGCGCGGGCGCCCGCCGGCTATACGCGTTTCCGTTTCAGGGGTGAACATGAGAGTGGGATGGCAAACCGGTCCTTGGAAGCTGTGAAGGAATTGGTTGGCAGGCGGAAGCGCCTGCCCCACAAAGATGGAGGTCCTTCGACAGCGATGTGGGACAGACGCTTTCGTCTGTCAATCCGGAGGCACACCCGGTTATTTCACGCCTTTTCACAGTCGCGGCTCGGTTCACGCGCGCTTCCATCGCAGCACCGGCTTGCGCGCGGCGGCCACTTCATCCACCCGGCTGGTTCGCGTGTTGTGCGGGGCGCTTTTCACCAACTGGGGATCGGTTTCCGCCTCCTGCGCGATGGAGATCATGGCGTCAATGAACGCGTCCAGTTCGAGTTTGCCCTCCGTCTCGGTAGGCTCGATCATGAGCGCCCCGTGGACAATCAGAGGGAAGCTCACAGTGTAGGGATGGAAGCCGTAATCGATGAGGCGCTTGGCTATGTCGCCGGTGCGCACGCCGTGGGCCTCCTGGCGCAGATCGCTGAAGACCACCTCGTGCATGTTGGGCGAGCGGTACGGCAGCTCGAAGAACGGCTCCAGCCGTTTGCGAATGTAAACCGCGTTGAGCACCGCGTCGACGGTGGCATTGCGCAGCCCCGGTCCGCCGTGCGCCAGGATGTAGGCGAGGGCGCGCACCAGCACGCCGAAATTGCCGTAGAAGGCGCGCACACGGCCAATCGATCGCTTGCGCCGGTAATTAAGAGACCACCTGCCGCGCGCGCGCTTCAGGCGCGGCACGGGCAAAAACGGCTCCAGCGCCTTCTTTACGGCCACCGGACCGGCGCCGGGACCGCCGCCGCCGTGCGGCGTGGAAAACGTCTTGTGCAGGTTCAAGTGCAGCACGTCCACGCCGAAATCGCCGGGGCGGGCGATGCCCACCAGCGCGTTCATGTTGGCGCCGTCCATATAGAGCATGGCGCCTTTGGCGTGCAGGATTTCGGCGGCCTGCACGATGTTCTCTTCGAACACGCCCAAGGTGTTGGGGTTGGTCACCATGAGGGCGGCCACCTCGCTATCCACGATGCGCGCGAGCGCCGCTACGTCCAGCAGCCCGTCGGCGTTGGACGGGATATTCTCCACCGCGTACCCGGCGATGGCCGCGGTGGCGGGGTTGGTGCCGTGCGCGGAATCGGGAATGAGAATCTTCTTGCGTGCGTCGCCGCGGCTCTCGAGCAGCGCGCGTATGAGCAGGATGCCGGTCAGCTCGCCTTGCGCCCCGGCGGCGGGCTGCAGTGTCACGGCATCCATGCCGGTGATTTCGGCCAGCGCCGCTTCGAGACGCGCCATCGCTTCGAGACATCCCTGCGAGAGCGATTCCGGTTGATAGGGATGCGCCCAGGCCAGGCCCTCCATCCGCGCCACAACCTCGTTCACGCGCGGGTTGTACTTCATGGTGCAGGAGCCCAGCGGATACATGCCGTAATCGATGGCGTAGTTCCACGTCGAGAGGCGCGTGAAGTGGCGCAGCGCTTCCACCTCGCTCACCTCGGGGAAGTCTTCGATTTCGGAGCGCACATTTTCGGCCCCGAGCGCTTCGGCGGGTTCGACAGGCGGCACGTCGAGCCCCGGAAGCTGCCAGGCCTTCTTTCCCGGCGAGCTGCGCTCGAACAGCAGGGCCTCGTTCTGCGAAATGTGATTGCGAACCTTGGTGATCATGACCCCATCGCCTTGGCCACCGTGTCCATATCCTCGCGGCGCGACATCTCGGTGGCGCACAGCAGCACGGAATCCTCGAGCTCGGGATAGAATCTCCCCAGCGGAAGTCCGCCGATGATCTTCTGTTTCAGCAGCGCCCGGTTCACCACTTCGGGCTCGCCGCCATCCACGCGCGCCACGAATTCATTGAAGAACCTGCCGCTGAACCGCGGTTTGAGCTGGCCCGCCAGGTAGTGCGCCTTGGCCAGGTTCTGGGCGGCCAGCTCGCGCAGCCCTTCCTTTCCGTACACGGTCATGAAGACCGTGGCCATGAGCGCGATGAGCGCCTGGTTGGTGCAGATATTGGAAGTGGCCCTTTCTCGCCGGATGTGCTGCTCGCGGGTGGAGAGCGTGAGGCAGAAGGCGCGATTCCCGCGCGTATCGGTGGTCTGGCCCACCAGCCTGCCGGGCATTTGCCGGACGTACCTTTCGCGCGTGGCGATGATTCCCGCGAACGGGCCGCCGTAGCTGGGCGGAATGGCGAAACTCTGCAACTCCCCGGCCACGATATCGGCCTCCGCCGGCGGCTGCAAGAGCCCCAGCGAAACGGCTTCGGTGAACACCAGGACCAGCAGCGCGCCGCGCTTATGCGCCATCTCTCCGGCGGCCTTCAGCTTGTCGACAACGCCGAAGAAGTTGGGCGATTGCACCATCACCGCGGCCGTGGCATCGTCCATTCTTTGTTCGAGGTCTTCGAGGTCGATGGTTCCCGCGTCCGGCGCGTAGCCGAATTCCTCCACCGCCATGCCCTGATGCCGAGCGTACGTGCGCAGTGTTTCGCGGTACTCGGGATGGAGGGAACGGGCCACCAGCGCGCGCCGCCGCCCCGTCAGGCGGGCGGCCATCATGGCGGCTTCCGGCACGGCCGTGGAGCCGTCGTACATCGAGGCGTTGGCCACGTCCATGCCGGTGAGCTGGCAGATCATGGTCTGGAATTCGAATATGGTGGTGAGCACGCCCTGCGAGATCTCCGCCTGGTACGGAGTGTAGGAGGTCAGAAACTCGCCGCGCGAGACTACCGCGTCCACCAGCACCGGGCGAAAGTGATGGTAGACGCCGGCCCCCAGAAACGAAGCGTAGCCGTTGGCGTTCTCCGCCGCCCGCCGGCGGAAGTAGTCCACAATCTCGTATTCGGAAATACCCGGCGGCAGGTCCAGGGGTTTCTTCAGCCGCACCGCCTCGGGCAGGTGGGCGAACAAAGCGTCCGGGCCGTCGATTCCGCAAGCCTCCATCATGGCCCGGCGCTCGGAGTCGGACTTCGGGAGATAGCGCAACTTACTTTTCGGCTCCTATATAACTCTGGTAATCCGCGGCGGACATGAGGGCGTCCACCTCCGCCGGGGCGTTCAAGCGGATCTTCACCAGCCACCCGGCGCCATGCGGGTCGCTGTTGAGCGTTTCCGGCGCGTCCGCCAGGGCGTGGTTGACTTCCGTTACCTCGCCGCTCACCGGCGAGTAGATGTCGGAAACCGCCTTCACCGACTCCACCGAGCCAAGCGACTTGCCCTGCTCGATGCGTGCCCCGGCCCTCGGCAGATCCACGTAGACGATGTCGCCCAGCTCATTCTGCGCATGATCGGTAATCCCGATCGTTCCGGTGTCCCCTTCCACGAGGACCCATTCGTGTTCCTTCGTGTATCGGAAATTCTCTGGATACATGGTCTTTATTTTGCTCGTTTGTAGAATGGTGTTTCCACGGTTACCGCATCCACCGGCTGGTTGCGGACCACCACTTGGATGGGCCTGCCAGGCCGCGCATCGGCGGCGGGCAGGTAACATAGGCCTATGTTACGGTTGAGCGTGGGCGAAGGCGAGCCGCTGGTGACCCATCCCGCCGGCGCTCCTTCGAGCCTTACTTCGTAACCTTCGCGCGCAATGCCGCGGCCGCGCATTTCGAAACCCGCCAGCTTGCGCCGGATGCCGGCCTGCTTCTGCTTCAGCAGCGCCTCGCGGCCGATGAACTCGCCCTTATCGAGCTTCACGATCCATTCCAGCCCGGCTTCGAGCGGCGAAATCGAAGCGTCGATTTCATGGCCGTACAGCGCCATGCCGGCTTCCAGGCGCAGAGTATTCCGCGCGCCGAGCCCGCAGAGTCTGACGTTGAACTCCGCGCCGGCCGCCATCGCCTCGCCCCAGATGCGCTCCGCCTCTTGAGGCGCGATGTAAATCTCAAAGCCATCCTCGCCAGTGTAGCCGGTTCGCGCGATGCGCGCCGGGGCGCCGCAAACTTCGCCGTCCACAAACCAGTAGTAGCGGATGGCGCCCAGGTCCGTGGCCGCGAGCTTCTGCAGGGTAGCTTGCGCCCGAGGGCCTTGGATCGCGATCTGGGCGAAGCGCGGACTGGAGAACTCCACGTGCGCGTCGAAACGGTTGGCCCGCCGGATGTGCTCGAAATCCTTCTCCTGGTTCGAGGCGTTGACGCACAGGAAGAAGTGGTCTTCGGCCACTTTGTGAACCACGATGTCGTCCACGCATCCGCCGTGCGGGTAGAGCAGGGCCGAGTAACGCGTCTGTCCAATCTTCAGTTTCGCGATGGCGTTGGTGGTGACGAAATCCACCAGCGCCGCGGCCTGCGGTCCGAGGATTTCGATTTCGCCCATGTGGCTGACATCGAAGACGCCCACCCCGGTGCGAACCGCGCGGTGCTCCTCGAGAATCCCGCCGTACTGTACGGGCATCTCCCAGCCGCCGAATTCCACCATCTTCGCGCCCAACCCCCGATGCATGAGTGTCAGAGGCGTGGTCCGCAACGCATTCGAGGGCATGAAGTTTCAGGCTAACAGCAGCATTTTGGGGTGTCAAACCTGGCGTTGTGGGGCCAGGATTTCATCCTGCCGCCGGCTTCTTAGCCGGCGTTCCTCATCCCACGCCTAATTCTCAATGGGAAAGGGACCTGGGTTATCCACGATCAGCTCGCGTCCTCCGCCCGCGGAAGCCCGGACCAGAACCTGGATCGCGTTCCGCGGGAATGAGGTGGCCGCGTGAAAGGCGGCTTCGTCGCCGTTTTCCAGGCTGGGCTCGTCAATGGCGGTCGTTCGCGTGGTGACCACCTGTTTTCCGGAAGCCAGGAAAACGAACTCCAGCACCACGTCGAGCAGAGGTTTGTCGGCCGTGGCCCGCAGGCGGCCATCCACCGTGACGTCGGTCCCATCGTGCACGGCTTTGACCAGCAGGATCTCGACGTCCGACGATTTCTTCTTCTTGTCCGCCGGGGATGCGCACAGCGCCAGGGCGGCAAGAGCCACCAGCAGCACCTTCATTGAAGACCAGTGTAGCAGGCGGCGTGAAAGACGAATAGGTGCGCGGCCCAGCGGATCACCGGACAATCGCGGCGTACAATAGGAAAGGCGGACCACCATGGATCAAGACCTCAAAGACTACTTGGATCAGCGGTTCACGGCGGTGGATCAGCGGTTCACGGAGATGGATCAGCGATTCACGAAGATGGATCAGCGGTTCACGGAGATGGACCAGCGGTTCGCGGCGGTGGATCAGCGGTTCGCCCAGATGGATCAGCGGTTCACGGAGATGGACCAGCGGTTCGCGGCGGTGGATCAGCGATTCGCGGCGATGGAACAGCGTGTCGCCGAGAAAATCGATGCCGCGAAAGCGTCGATGTTTCAGCGGCTGGATGAGATGGCCGCCACGCTGGAAGAAGGATATCGCGACACTCAGACGGAAGTGCTCAAGGCCGTCTATTCGATGGGGGAACGCTTGCAAATGCGCGGGGACGCGCAAGAGGCGATCATAACCGGCCTCCAGAAGCGCCAGGCCTCGGTGGAGGCCCGGCTCCTCGAAATCGAAAAGCGCCTCCACCTTCCGCCCGCCGCGTAAGTTCGATCCGCGCCGCGCGGCCTATGCCAGCTTGCCCGCCTGCTTCTGCGCCAGCCTGCTCCAGCGCGCCGTGAAACGCCGCCGATAGCGCGGCGCGGTTCGGGCGGCCTCCACGGCGCGCCGGTACATTTCCCGCGCGCCGGCCGCGTCGCCCAGGGCTTCGAGCGTCTGCCCGTATTGGTACAGCCCTTCGGGGTCGTAGGGGCGCCGGTCGGTGTAGATTTTGAGCTCCCGCCGCGCGTCCTCGAGTCGTCCGGCCGCCAGGTACGCCGCGCCCATCTCCCGCCGGACCTCGCTGAGGTTGTGCTTCTCGTCCTGTTGCAGCACGATCCGGAACCGCGCCAGGGCATCGTCGATGCGGCCCTGTTCGCGCGCGATGCGGCCAAGCTGGAACTGCGCGTCGGTCTCCTCCGGGTCAATCGCCACGGCGGCTTGAAAACGCCTTATGGCTTCGGTGTACTGCCGCCGCTCCTGGTGGATCAGCCCGAGCTGATACTGCGCGTCCGCATCGTGCGGGTTGATGGCGGCGGCCTCCAGCATGCGCCGGAGGCTCTGCCGCGTGCGGAACCCCGAGCCGAGACGGCTCAATTCTCCGCCCAGAAAGTACCAGGCGTACAAAAGGAAAAACGGCGAGGCCAGCCAGCCAAACAGGAACCGCAGCGGACCCCACAGAAACGCCACCGCCGCCACCGGAACCCAGGAGAGCGCCACCACGCCCGCCGCCACTCCGCTTCCCACCCCGAACAGCGTGCGCACGGCGAAGAAAATCAGCAGCAGGAAGTACAATCCGGCCGCCGCCGCGATTCCGGCGGCCACCTCCGGAGGAGCGAGCCAGCTTGCCGCGGCCGCCGGCAGGCAGGCCGCCGTCCAGGCCATGGCGGCGCAAGTGAAGAGCGCGGAGTAGTCGCGTTGGAAGACCATGGCGACCCCGCCCAGGCGGCCCAACAAGGCGCTCAGCGCCAGCGCGCCGGGTACGTAGACCACGCCCAGCACGATGATCGGCATGAAAAAGCCCACCCGCGGATGGGCGCCGGTTTCCACCGCGAAAGTCGCGCCCAGGGCCGCCAGCACCGCGAACAGCGCGCTGCCGCGATCCAGAATGGCGCCCATCGCCGAAGCCGGGCGCGTCCACAGTCCCCCCAGCAGCTTCAGTTGCTCTCCCAACACATCCGGAGCATAACAGGACACGCCGCGCGCCGGCAAATAGCCTGCATGTCTCACAGGTGGCCCGAAGACGTGGCGCACGCACTCGTGCGTGCGCCACGTTGTTACGGCCGAGTGTCTGCGAGAAGGTCCGGTTAGAATGGAGTGTGCGCCATGGAATTGCGGGAACTCTCTCGATTCTGTCGTTCGCGGCCCTTCTTGTGGGCCAGAAGGGCGATGAAATCCCACGCGCGCTGAGAGCCCGGCTGGCCGCGCTGCTTCCCGACGCCAAAGCCTTCGGCGGCAAGCCCGCCGGTGAGGCGGCCTACTATTCCGCCGACCTCTATAAGTACATCGATGGCGGCGCCGAGGAATACCACCGGCGCGGTTTCGTGGCCCTGATTCACCGCGAGTACAAGACCGCCAGTGCGGAGATCGATGTCGACATCTATGACATGGGTCTGGCGGCCAACGCGCTGGCCATGTCCCTGGTGGAGCGTGCGCCGGATTGCCCTTCGGTCCAGATTGGCGCCGGAGGCTACGCCAGGGAGGGCATGCTGAATTTCACGCAGGGCCGCTATTTCGTGAAGTTGAAGGCTTTCAGCGATGTGGGCGGGACGTCGGTGGCGCTCGAAAAGGCGGCGCGCGGCATCTCCGCCAGAGTCGGGCCGGCGCCGCGGTAGAACGCGCCGCGGAGGCGTCAGGTGTTACTCTGGCGCTATACGGCGCCTGCGCAGCCGGCGCGCGGTGGGAACCGTCCGATGGACGTTGGGTGGACCCCGCCGGGTTGTCAAGGGTATCGAATACATGCGATGGGGCGGAGTGGCGGGGATTATTGTGGCGTTGCGGCTGGCGGGCATTTGCGCCCCGGCCGACGTCGCCGTAACCGTGTCGATCGTCGATCAGGCCAACCACCCCGTGGCCGGCGCGCGCGTCCAACTCAAGAGCCGTGAAAATGCCGCCGCCGTGGCCGACACCGACCAGGCCGGCCATGTGGACTTCAAAGGACTCCCGCCGGGCCGCTACCAGATCACCGCCAACAAAGAAGGATTCGAGCCGCTGGTGAAAGGCGATCTGGATTTTTCCCAGGCCGGCGCTTCCATGGAATTGACCCTGGTTCCCGTCCTGACCCAGCGGGACAGCGTGGAAGTGACCGGCGAAGCTACTCCCGTGGAGGAAGGCGCTTCCACCGCGAACGCCATTGACGCGCAGAACGCCAAGATGCTGCCAAACCGGCCCGCCACCGTCTCGGATGCGCTGCCGCTGATTCCCGGAGTTGCGCGATCGCCCGGCGGCGGCTTGCAGATTTCCGGCAGCGGCGAGCATCGCAGCTCCCTGATCGTCAACGCGGCCGACGTTACCGACCCCGCCACCGGACAGTTCGGCTTGACCGTGCCCATGGACAGCGTCGAGACTCTGAACGTATTCCAGACGCCCTTCCTGGCGGAATATGGCCGGTTCACCGCTGGTCTGGTGTCGGTGGCCACGCGCCGCGGCGGCGACAAGTGGAAGTGGGAGCTGAACGATCCGCTCCCCGAATTCTTCATCCGCAGTTGGCGCTTGCGCGGACTGCGCGACGCCACGCCGCGCCTGAATTTCGAAGGTCCCCTGGTTCCCGGGAAGCTCTATTTTTCCGAAGGGCTCGAATATGAAGTCCGCAAGACGCCGGTTTTCACGCTGCCTTTTCCCGACAACCTGAAGGGCAAGCAAGGCATCAACTCTTTCGCCCAACTCGACTGGGTTGCCTCGGAAAAAAACCTGATCACGCTCACGGTGCACGCCGCGCCGCAACGGCTGGCGCACGTGAACATGGACTATTACAACCCCGAGCAGACCACCCCGGACGCCAGCACCCACAACTATACGTCGACCCTGGGAGACCACCTTACCCTGGGGACCGGCCTGCTCGACACCACGCTCTCATTCACCAGGTTCGACGCCAAGGTCTGGAGCTTGGGCGGCCAGGACCTGACCATGGCGCCGCAGGGCAACACCGGCGATTACTTCGCCGCGCAAAACCGCACCGCATCGCGCGCGGGATGGCTCTCGGTTTACTCTTTCGCTCCGGTGAAGCGGTTCGGGCAGCACAATTTCAAGATGGGCGGCTACGTCGCCGAGAGCGCCGACCGCGGCCAGGTCTTCGAACGCCCGGTGAACATCGTGGACACCACCGGTCTCCTCTTGGAGCAGATCGCGTTTACCAGCGGCCAGCCCTTCGACCGGTCCGATACCGAGCTCGCCTTTTTCGGCCAGGACCATTGGATGATCGCGCCGCGGCTGGCGATGGATATCGGGATGCGCACCGAATCGCAGGCGGTTTCGGAAGCGTTTCGCCTGGCCCCGCGCGGTGGAATCTCCTGGAACCCGTTTTCGAGCTTGGGCACGGTGGTCAGCGCCGGAGTCGGCCTGTTCTACGACCGGGTCCCTCTGAGCGTCTACTCGTTCGCCCAGTGCCCCAGTCAGATCGTCACCACCTACGATGCGGACGGCAGCGTGGCGCTGGGGCCTATCCTGTATGTGAACGGCCTGGGAGAGGTGCTGACGCGGCGCCGTTTCGTGTTCTTCGAACCCGCGCCGGGCAATTTCTCTCCGCGCAGCACTACCTGGAACGTGCAGGTGGACCAGCCCCTCACCAAGCGCCTCAAGCTGCGCGCCGGCTACATGAGCAACCTCTCCGACGGCCTGGTGGTCCTGAACCGCTCCGTCCCGGACCCGGTCACGGGCGTCGCGGCGAACGTACTTTCGGGCATCGGCCAATCGCGATACCGGCAACTGGAAGTCACCACCCGCATGGACCTGGGCCACGAGCGCCAGTTGTTCCTCTCCTACGTGAACAGCCGCGCACGCGGCGACCTGAACGAGTTCAGCAGCTTCATCGGCAGTTTTCCGACCCCCATCATCCACCCCAACCAGTTCGGGAATCTGCCTACCGATCTGCCCAACCGCTTTCTGGCCTGGGGCCGCGTGCCGTTGCCGGGCGGGTTCGGCCTGGCGCCGGTCGTGGAATACCGCAGCGGATTCCCGTATGCGAGCCTGGACGAGTTCCAGCACTACGTCGGGATTCCCTATCAGAACAGTTTTCCGCACTTTCTCTCCGTCGATGCGCGCGCATGGAAAGATATCCGTCTGAATCCGAAGTACTCGGTGCGTTTCTCGGTGAATGGGTTCAACCTGACCAACCACTTCAACCCGGAAGCCCTGCACTGGAACACGGCCGACGCGGCGTACGGCTACTTTTTCGGCCAGCGCGGAAGGCATCTGACGATGGATTTCGACGTGCTGTTCTGAGCGGCGGCTCTGGTAGAATGTGGAGTAGTGAAGTACCGCGTTTATCTCGAACCGGATGAGGATGGGGTGTTCGTCGCGACCTGTCCGGCTCTGCCGGGATGCGTCTCCCAGGGCCGAACCCGCACGGAAGCCACCGAGAACATCCATGAGGCGATCGAAGGTTACTTGAAAAGCCTCCGCAAGCACGGTGATCCATTGCCTCCGGGCATCCTCGAAGAGGTCGTTGAGGTTGCCGGCGGATGAAACTGCCGGTGGTTTCCGGCAGTGAGGCGGTCCAAGTATTCCTGAAGACCGGCTACGAATTCGACGATCAACACGGAAGCCATATCATTCTTCGGCGCGCCGACCCACCGCACAGACGCCTCTCCGTTCCCAACCATAAGGAGCTGGCCAAAGGAACCCTCCGGACGCTGATACGAGAGGCCGGGTTGACGGTGGACGAGTTCGCCGGACTTCTTTAGCCCGACTTTCGAATCGGCGTGGCCGTGAGATGCGGACGGCTCCGCCCGGGCGCGGACAGGCCCACCCGTCCCATTTCGCGGCGCCGAATTCCGGAATCGGACAGCGATTCCGGGCTGGCATGCCGTACCCTTGCAACTTGGCCATGGTATCGGACGTGCATGTCGTTTTTCCGGAGGCGCGCATGCTTGAAGCCCGCCGGTTGACCAAACGGTACAACGGAATCGCCGTGGTGGATCGGGTGGACCTGACCATCCGTCCGGGGCAGATCCTGGGCTACCTGGGCCCCAATGGCGCCGGGAAGAGCACCACTATCAAAATGCTGATCGGGCTCGTCGAGCCCTCGGCTGGGCAAATCTGCTTCGACGGCCGGAATGTTCGCGACAATCTCAAGGCGTTTCAGCATCGCCTCGGGTACGTCCCCGAAGAGCCTAATCTTTACCCGCACCTGAGCGGCCGCGAGTATCTCCAACTGGTGGGCCGGCTACGCGGGCTTCGGCGCAGCGAACTGGAGGACAAGATGGACGGGCTGCTCCGCCTGTTTGGGCTTTGGGAAGACCGGGAAACCATGCTTTCCTCCTACTCCAAGGGCATGCGCCAGAAGATCCTGATCTCGTCGGCGCTTCTGCACAACCCCGATCTGCTGATCCTGGACGAGCCGTTCTCGGGGCTGGACGCGACCTCGGTCACGATCGTGCGCGGCGTCCTGAGACAACTGGCCGCCCGCGGCAAGATGATTCTATACAGCTCGCACGTCCTCGAAACGGTGGAGAAACTCTGCGACGCGGTTATGATCCTGCGCAAAGGCCGGGTGGTGGCGCACGACTCGGTGACGCGTCTTCGGGAACTGCTGTCGGAGTCCTCCCTGGAGGGCGTTTTCACCCAGCTCGCGCAGGTGGAGGATGCCGGCGAAGTGGCGGGCCGCATCCTCGGAGTGGTCGCGCCGTGAGACGCCGCCTGCGAGCCTGGCTGGGCGAGACGCACGGCGTCCGCTTCGAAATGGCGCGCCATTTCGGCGCGCGCTTCTTCGACAGCGAGATGTTCACCACGCAGGGACAGTGGGTCAAGGTGGCCATTGGGGTGGCGTCGGGGCTGGTCCCGCTGGCGATTCTTCTGCTGCCCATGTTCTGGCATCGGTATGGCTGCCTGAACATGGGCCAGCCAGCCCTCGCCTGCCCGGCGATCGACGATTATCGCGCCGAGTACATCAAGCTGGTGCGCTCCGACATGGCCTGGATCGTCGGGTTGGCCATGTGCGCGACCGCCCTGGTAACGGCTATCGAGTGGCAGGCTTTGTTCCCCACCCGGCGGGACCGCCTGGCTCTGGCTTCCTTGCCGGTCAGCGCGCGGGATCTATTTGTGGGAAAGGCCGGGGCCGTTGCGGCTGGGTTCGCGGGGTTCGCACTCGCCATGGCCATGCTGCCGGCGGGCTTGTTCGCGATCGTAATTCAGGGACGCTGGCAGGAGAACCCATCGTTTGCCGCCAACTTCGCCGCAATCCTGGCCGCCGCCTGCGCCGCCAGCGCCTTCGTGTTTTTCAGCTTGCTGGCCTTCCAGGGAATCCTGCTGAGCGTGCTGCCGCCACGGCTTTTCAGCCGGATCACGGTGTATGTTCAGGCGGCCGTGTTCATCCTGAGCCTGGCGGCCCTGCCCTTTCTGTGGCCGGATCCGGGCGCCGCGGTCTCTCCGCCCGTAAGTTGGTTTCTGGGGCTGTGGGCGGCGGGAATCGGCGCCCCGGACGGCGCCGCCCGCAATGCTCTGCTGGCCACTGGACTGGCTGCGGCGATGGCGTCAGTGGGCTATCTTGTCAGCTACGGCCGATACCAGCGTTGGATGCTCGAATCACCGGCCGATGGGGCGCGCAGCCGCCGGCTGGCGCCTTTCGGCTCGCGGTTGCTCGAAAGGTGGGTGGGCGACCCGCGCGAGCAGGCCATGTTCGCTTTCATCTGGAAGACGCTGACGCGGAGCCGCACGCACCGCCTGGTTCTGTTGCTCTACGCTGGACTCGGGCTGGCCTGGATGACGAAGGGTCTGGCCGAGCACGCCGGCGCGGCGCCGGCGGATGCCGCCGGCTTCGAGTTCGCCGCGGCTTTTCTTCCCCTGACGGCGGCGGTGTTCGCGCTGCTGACTTTGCGCTACCTGTTCTCACTGCCCTCCGAGCTGCCGGCCAACTGGATCTTCCGCATCACGGAGTCCGAAGGACGCGAGGCGTGGCTGCGCGCGGTCGACCGCTTCGCCGTCTGGTGCGGCCTGGGTCCCATCTACCTCTGCGGAGCGCCGGCCGCCATGGCGGTGTTCGGCTGGTTTCAGGGTGCGCGGATGTCTCTCCTGAGTTTCGCTCTGGCGCTGCTGGTCTTCGAAGCGCTGTTCCGCAACTGGCGCAAAGCCCCTTTCACGTGTTCCTATGCTCCCGGAAAACGGCCCATCTGGCAGGTTCTGACCTTCGCCTTCGTGGCGCTCTCGTGCGTGGCGGCGGCGACAGGGGTGGCCGTCCTGCTTTCCCAAAGCGTGGTGACCTTTGTGGCTTCGTTTCCGCTTCTGCTGAGCTTGTGGTGGAAGGCGCGCAAGAAGCGGCGCGCATTGAGCGACATCGGCCTTGGCCTTATTTACGACGATCTGCCCGAGCCCGCGGTCTCCCCGCTGCGTTTCGAGTATGATCCCGGTTTGCAGGCCCCGCTTGAGACAGCGGACGAAGCCAGCCCCGCGGCGGCCCGGTACGGGAGCATCTTCCGCGTGCCGGAGGAAGTCCCCGACGACCGCGCACTGGCTCCCTTCTTCGATCCCCGGGGACTCTTCGACGACTTCCGCCACGCGCTCCGCGGGATTCGGAAGAACGCCGCGCTCTCCGCGGCGGTGGTTGGCACGCTGGCGTTGGGGATCGGGATGAACGTTGCGGTTTTCACCTTGATCGATGGCTTCATGCTCCGCCCGCGCGTGCCGGACCCGGATACCTTCGCGCGGGTTTCGCCGAGCTATGCCGGCCTGGGAATGGCGGCGGCCGGCCGCGTAACCGATGCCGAGTATCGGATCTACAGGGCGGGATCGCGCTCCCTGCTGAGCCTGGCCGCGTGGAGACCTGGAAGCGTCACCCTCGGACGCGACCGCTCCAACGCCGCCGACGCCCTGTACGTTTCGTGCAACTTCTTTTCCGTCTACGGCCTCGAACAGCCCTTGCTCGGGAGGCTGTTGCAGCCCGGCGATTGCGATTCGGCCGGCGCCGTCGCCGTGATCGGCGAGGAGGCTTGGCGCCGCCAGTTCGGCGCCGACCCCGGCTTGGTCGGCAAGCTCGTCCGGGTGAACGGCCAGGCGTTCACCGTGCTCGGAATCGCGCCGGCCGGGTGCGCCGCGCGGATTCACGCGACCAGCGTGTGGCTGCCGTATACCACATTGCCGCTGGTCGAGCCCCGGATGGACGCGTCCGTTCCCTGGCTGATTTTGGAGGGGCGCCTGGCGCCGGGTTTCTCGCGCGGCGCTGCGCAGGCCGAGATGCGGGTTATCGCCAGCCGCCTCGATCGCATGAACCCCGGGCGCAAGACCACGCTCACCGTCACCGACGGATCGTGGCTCGCGGTCGCCGGCCTGAACGGCTTCCACGTGAAGAGCGTCCTCTGGTTGTTGGCGGCCATTTTGGGATCGCTGGGCATGATGTTGCTCATGACGTGCGTCAACGTGACCACCCTGCTGTTGTCCCGAGCCGTTTCGCGCCGGCGTGAGGTGGCCCTGCGCCTGGCGCTCGGCGCCCCGAGAGCACGGCTCTTGCGGATGCTCTTCGTCGAAAGCCTTCTTCTGACGGCCGCCGCAGGCTGTATCGGGCTGTTCGTCGCCGGTATGGCTCCCGAACCGCTGTACAGATTCCTGACGAAGGAAGCTCCGGACTTTTCCCTGGCGCCCGATTGGAGGATTGCCGGCTACATCCTGGGACTTGTGTTCGCCGCCGCCTGCCTCTCCGGGTTGACGCCGGCGTTCGAATCGTTGCGCGTCGATCTGGCCTCCGCGCTCAAGGGCTATGAAACCACCTGTGGAGGGCCAGCCGGCCACTGGCGGTTCCGGAATCTCCTGGTGAGTGCGCAAGTGGCGATGGCCCTGGCGTTGCTGGCGGCCGCCGGGATGTTCGGCCGGGCCTTTTTCGAGACGTATCTGACCTCTCCCGGGTTGGAGACGCGCCAGGTCCTGGTGGTCCCTCTGCGATTCCCGCCGGCCGCCAGAGACGCGGCGCGTGGGACGGTGCTCGATCTGGCCGGCCGCATTCGGTCGCTTCCGGGAGTCCGGTCGGTGGCCTACGCCAACGGCGTGCCTCTGACGGACCGCCGCTCCGCGAACGCAGTCGTGCCCGCTATCGATTCCAGCCCCTCGCTCGACTTGAGATCCGCCTCGCCGGGGTACTTCGAGACCCTCGGCATCCCCATTCTTCGAGGACGGTCTTTTCGGGAGTCGGATAGCCGCGCCGGCGGCGGGGTTGCCCAGGCCGTGGTGTCCGAGAGCCTCGCGCGCACTATCTGGCCGGGCCAGGATCCGCTGGGGAAACGTCTGTTGCTGGCATCCGGCCAGTACCTTGACATCGCCGGAGTGGCCAGGAACGTGAGCAGCCCGCTGAGCGATTCGCCGGTGGCGTACGTGCTCGACGATCCCAACACGTCGGAAACCAACCTGCTGGTGCGATGGGTGGGCGACCCGCGGGCCGCCGCCAGGGCCATCCAAGCCGCCGTCCGGGCGGCGGATCCGGATTTCCTGGTGACCGCCAGACCCTTGCAGGCGTGGATCGACGACCAGGTTAGCGTGTTCCTGCGGATCGGCTCGTTCGTGTGGACCATCGGCGTGGTGGCCTGGGTACTGGCCATCGTCGGAATCTACGGCGTGGTCTCGTTCGAAGTCAGCCAGCGAACCAAGGAGATCGGGATTCGCGCCGCGTTGGGGGCCAAGCGCCTGGACATCCTGCGTGAGGTTCTGGTCTCGGGCGGGAAGCCGGTCGTGGCCGGCCTCTTCGCGGGACTGTGGTTGTCTCTGGCCGCCGGCGCCGTTCTACAGCACGAGGTGTTGGATGCGCCGGCGGGCATCGGCGCCGGCGGCGCCGCGGTGTACCTGGGAACCGCTCTGCTGCTGGCGATTGCAGCGCTGGCCGCGATATCGGTCTCCGCCAGCCGCGGCTCGCAGGTGGACCCCATGGAAGCCCTGCGGCAGGAATGAAGCCAAGCTCCCTGACGGGGCGGCTAGAACGGGATGAGCTTCAGTCCCGGGATCTTCCGGAAGTGGCGCTGGTTGCGTGTGGCAACGGCGTACCCGCGTTCCAGGGCGCAAGCGCCGATGAGCAGATCGTCGAATGGGATCGCGATACCTTGCCGCAACGACTCGGCGTGGATCTGCCCGACCAACTCCGCAGTGTCGGCTGTAATCGGATGGATCGCCACCGTGGCCTTCAGGTCGTCGAGGAACGCACGACGGGCTTGACGGCGTTCGGGCGTGTTGGCGCGATGGATACCGTGCGCGAGTTCGGCCACGCTTATCGAGCAGAGCGCCGTTTCACGTTCGCCGATCCGCTCGGCAACGTGTTTGAGGAAGCGCGCCACATCGAGCGTTGCCGCTCAGCCTCGATCACGACGCTGGAATCGAGGATTACCCCCAGGTGGGCGGGTTCCATGGCTGGCTGCGCTCCGCTATCCCTTCTTCGACGTCCTTCATGAAGCCCTCATCGGGGATTGCGGTTGTGCCGCGCGCCTCGGCCAGCGCAATACTTTCCGACAGCAGACGACCCTGGGGAAGCGGCGTGCGGATTACCGCCACGGTGCGGTGGTCTTGCTCCACGATCACCTCGACGCCCGTCTGGACCTTGGCCAAAACAGCGTGGATGTCGCGGGCGAGTTCGGCTTCGGTGATGCGGAGCGTCCCCATATCCATAATCATAGCGGGTATTGCTCCTCCTCGGCCGCTGTTGGCGTGGAGGCCCAAGATGGACAGATCCAATGATCCGCGGCAGAACTTCTACGCCAGCCCCACGGTGGACGAATTGATAGGCCAACAGGGGAAGGGCCCCGTCCATGACCCCACCGTCTTGTTGGGAGACTTCTGGCCGGAGGACGAGCCTGTCGAGGAATTCCTGGTTGCCCTCCACGAATGGCGCGGGCACGACAGGTCCGATCGCGCCGCATGAGTCCCAGGATTGGTCCTCATCACGCACTCGCCTTCATGAGCCCTCTTGAGACAACCATCGAAGACTCGTAGGCGCATTCGCGGCGCGGACTTACTTTAGCTGTTTCTTGAAAAAGAAATCCAGCCCGAACAACCCGTTCTCTTCGCGCAACGCCACCACCGACCACTGCTTGCTGAGGTCCCATTCCACGCGCACCACCTGCGGGTTGCTGCTGTTGACCACGGTGATGTAGGTGAAGGTGATGTCGGGCGTCACCTGCTGTTCCAGGGTCAGGCGCGCTTGCGGGTTGTTTTCTATTCCCGGCAGCGCGGGGTCTATGCGCAAGCGGCTCACTCCGAAGAAGCGCTGGAGGCGGCCGGTTACCGGGCTGGCGATGGCTTGGCCGAGCAGGGCGGTAGCGCCCATCTGCTGCCACGAATTGGGGGACGCGCTCTGATTCTCCAGCAGCGTGGGGTCGGAGGCCGGCGTCTGGCCGGTGGCCAGCGCGGCCACGATCTCGCTGAACTGGAGCGGCGGATCCGAGCGCGGCGTCAAAATCGGCTTGCTCAGCGGGCCGGCGATGTTCAGCGTGATATCCGCGCCCCGCACCTTGGTTTCCAGGTCCACGTTGACGATGGGTTCCACCTTCACCAGGTTGTAGAATGCGATGGACCCCTGGCTGATGTTGTACTTCGTGCCGAAGAACAGCACCTGGCCTTGGGTGATGTTGACGCGGCCCTGCAGCGCCGGGCTGCTCACCGTGCCCCGCAGCCGCAGGTTCGCCTCCACGTTGAGATCCTGCGTCAGATCGCTCTGGACCTGAATGTCGGGGGCCGTCTGGATTTGGATATCGTAGTTCAGGCCGCCCAGCGGACCGCCTTGCGCCGAGGGCGTCTGGACAGGTTCGGAGGACCGCGCCAGCAGGGAGCTGAAATCGGACTGCGGATTGAAGCCGGTGCGCAGAATGGTGATGGAGCCCACCAACATGCTCCGTTCGGTGGCCCCGTTGAGGTCCAGGCTGGCGTTGGCCACCGTGCTCACGCCCTCGGGATAGCGCACGCGGACGGCTTCGGCGTCGGCGTGCAGGTTAAAGACCACCTGGTCGCCCCCGTAACCGGCGAAGCCCGAGATGCGGATCTTGCCTCCGCCGCTTTCTCCGGTGAGACTCTGAATGGTGGCGCGGTCGCCGCTGAAGGAAATCACGCCGTTGGCGTTGTCCAGGCCGTTGGAGAAATCGGCCAGGCTGAAAGAGCCGTTCTGCACCTCCAGGCGGCCGCCGATCTGGGGCTTGTCGAAGGTCCCGCGCACGGAGGCCGTGACCGCCAGCCCGCCGGCGGAGAGGATGCCGGCGCCGAAGTCTTCGAAAAAGGCCAGGTCGATGCGGCCGTTCACCCGCAGATCGAGCGCATTGTCCCGATCGAACTGGATTTTTCCGCCGATGGTCAGGTCCGTGTCGCGGCCCACCAGGTGAGCGCTTTCGACGGTGAACACGGAATTGGCCATGGAGGCCGCCATGGGCCCGGCGTTGCGAATGACCAGCGGCGCGGCGCCGGTGCGCAATGGGATGGCTCCCGGCACGGGGCCGAATTCGAATTTCGGAATCTGCAATTCGGCCTTGAGATCCCGCGGGCGAAGCGCCGGGCCATCGATGCGCAGCCCGCCCTCGGCGAAACCCTCGAAGGTCTCGGCCGCGGCGGGTTTTGAAGGCTCGATCCACGCGTGCAGGCGGGCGAAATCGAGCCGCGAGAAGGCAATGTTCGCGCTGCCGGGATAATCGCCTTCGAGAAGCCACGAGCCGTCGCCCGTGATGCTGGAGCCGGCCACGTTCGATTCCAGATGCGCCTTTAAGGTCTGGCCCTCGGTAGCGGCCGTGAGGTGCGCGTCGCCGAACGATTGATCCGCCAGTTGTAATCCATGGGCGGCGACGTCGGCGCGCAGATCGAGGATCTGGAAACCGCGGCGGACGCGGCTGGCCGGCTCGATCCGGAGGCTGCCGCCGGCGCTGGCCTGCACCGTTCCCCCGATGCCTGGGCGCGCCTTCTTGAGCGTCGCTATCCGCTCCAGCGGCATGGCGTTGGTGGTTATATCGAAGCGCAGCACACCGGCATCGAAGTTGTCTCCGGCATGCTCATAGGAAGCCTTCAGCCGAGCCTGCTTGGTCCCGGCGTCGATCTGCGCGGACGCCACTTCCACCGTGCGGCCGGAGTAGTTCACGTGCGCGGTGAAGCGGTCGAAGGGCTCCTCGGCGAACCGCCCGCGGAGCGCTTCGATATCGGCCTGCGCCAGGGGATTCGAGAGCGTGCCCGCCACCTCCGCCGTAGCGTTCACAGAGCCGGCGGCCGGCGGCCCGGCCCAGTCGAGAGCGGCAGCCAGCTCGGCCAGCGGCGCGTTGCGCATGGCGGCATTCCCGAAGATCTCGCTTTCGGGCCCGGATTTCCATTCGTGCAGCGCCACCGCCGCCTGAAACTGCGCGCGCAGCCCGCCACGGGCCACTGTGGCGTTATCGAGGCGCGCGTTTTCGGGGGAAACCGCCGCGTCGCCCGCCAGCGCATCGAAGCGTTCTCCGGAGACCGAAAAGCGGGTGGCGCTCAAACGGCCGGCGATGTGCGGATCTTCCAGCCTTCCCTCCACCGAGCCATCGAAAACGGCGCCGCCGTTTTCCAGTTTCACGCCCAGCGAAGCGCTGGTCTCTCCCACCGCCGGCAGCAGGTCGTCCAGGTCGCGTGTTTCGAGATGCGCGCGCATGCGGCCGCCGTCCGCGCCGCCGATGGCCCCGGAGAAATCCACGCGCGAAGAGGGCAGCGTGAGAGTGGAGCGGCCCAGGTCCAGAACGCCGCCGCTGGTGTCGTAATCCGCGTTCACCTGGCCGTGGACGGGCGCGCCGCCAGGTTCGGGGGTAATCGCCAGCCGGGCGGCTACGTGCAAATCCCCGTCGCCGTGCAGCCAGCCCCGCAAATCCAGGGGTCCGGAAGCGCGGCCATCCCAGGGCAGCGGCGCCGGGCTGTAGACGGCCACCACCCGGCGCGCCTGGAAACCGGCGATAGCGCCTTCAAAATGGAACAGGTCCAGGTGTTGCAGCAGGCCGTCGGCCGCATAGACGCCGCCCAGGCCGGCGAGTTCCACGCCTATGAAATGGATATCCGGACCGCGCACTTCGGCGCGCGCGATGAGGCCGTCAATGGGGATGCGGTTTTCGGGGCGCACGTAGAAGCCGGAGAGGCGCAGACCGGTGACATCGAGTCCCGCGGGCCCCGCCTTGAGCGCGCCGTCGGCCCGGAAATCGCGCAGCCGGACGTAAGCGTCGCGGTACTCCAGGTTGTAGGCGTTCAGCTTGCCGGTGACGGAAAAGCTCCCGGCGGCGGCCCACGTGGCGTTCCCGGATACGTGCGCGGCGCCGCTTTCCAGGAGCTTGGTACGGAGGAAGCGCGCCACATCGGCCTGGGAGGCCTGGGCCTGGTAGCGCAGGGTGGCGCGCGGAGAAGCCAGGCCGTCCACTACGCCCGAGAATTCGAGGTTGGAATCGCCCGCCGCCAGTCTCGCGGAGTCGATCATGACGCGGTTCCGTTCCACCGCGAAGCGAAGGGCCACGGCCACCGCCGTGGGCGCGTAGCCGGAAATGTCCAGGTCCAGCGGCTGGATGGCCACCTCCGCCCGATAGCGCGGGCCGGCGCGCTCGTAAACCAGCCGCGCGTTCAGATTGAGGCCGCGCGCGCTGAAGGGCGTCGGCTGGTGCGATTCCACTTCGAACACGCCGTTTTGCAGGCTGAAGCGGCCCACCGCGAGATCCAGAATGGCGTCCACCGTGGACCGCTTGCTATGAACCTTGGGCTCGGGAACGTTGGTGCGGCCGTCCGGATAGAGGATCAAGTAGACGCGCGGCTCGGTGACATCGAGGTATGCGATATCGAATGTCCGCCGCAGGAGGGAGACGATCTTGAGGCCCACCGCTACCGAGGAAGCGCGAAACAGGGGCGGCTTGCCGGCCGCTTCGGTTCCGTGAACCGCGAACCCCTTCACTTCCGCGCGCAGGCGGGTCCAGTCGAAGGTGAAGGCGCCGGCCTCCACGCGGCCGCCGGTGGCGGTTTCCACCTCTCTCACAATGCGGCGCCGCACCTGCTCGCGGAACCAGGGGCTGCGGACAACCATCACCCCGGAGACCAGCAGCGCGGCCGCGCCCAAAGCGCACCAGGCCGCCAGCCGCGCGAAGCGCCGGCCGGTCATTGGAAGGCCTCTTCGTGATAGACGATTTCCGTGCGCGCGCGGGCCTCCGCCAGCCACTTATCGAGTTCCCGATCCACGCGCTGGCCGGCCAGCGTTTCCTCGACCCGGTCGCGGTAGTCTTCAAACGCAACGGACTGGCCCGGGTGGGCGGCCTCCGCCGCCGGCTTTACGGTTTTCTCGAAGTAGTCGCGGGCCTCTTCATCGCTTACCTGCACGCCGGAGCGGAAGCGCGAATCGGTAAAGAAAACCAGGGTGCGCACCCACAGCATCTCGTCCTTCACTTCCTGTTCCGATACGCCTTGTTCGGCCAGCGCTTCCCGCCAGGCGGCGTCGGTGGGGAAACGCTCCCGTTTGAGCTTGTCGAGCAGCGGTTCCACCTCGGACGCGGAAGGAACGGGGTAGTGGCTGACCTCCAGTTCGCGCTGGATGAGCCGCTGGTCCACCATGCGTCCGGCGACGGCGCGGCGCGCGGCCACGCTGAAATCGGGGGCGTTGCCGGCCAGAAACGCGACCACGCGAATCTCGCGGTCGATGTCGCTCGAGGTGATGACCCGCAGGCCCGCGGAGACGGCGATCCGGTCTATGATCTCGGCCGGCGCCAGCGCATGGACGGCGAGAAGAAGAAAAAGGGGACAGACGCATTTTCCACGCGCCAGGCCTCCCGCTCGCCATTGCTTCACGCCGCCACGTCTTTGGGAAAATGCGTCTGTCCCCTTTTCCCCACGTGGCTCCGCGCGACGGCACAGCTTCCTCATCAGAACGTCTGTCCTATCGAGAAGAAGAACTGGAAATGACCCACGCTCTGCACCTGGCATTGGTTCGGGACGTTGGGATTGCAAGGGTTCACGCCGGCGTTGAGCAGGTCTTGCAGGCTGCCTTTGAAGCCATAAAAATAGGGCGGGTTGATGCTGTAGGCGAAGTCCAGGCGCAGCGGGCCCACGGGCGTGCGGTAGCGCAACCCAAGGCCCACGGCGTGCACCATGTAGTCGAAATCCTGCACGTTGCGCTGGTCGGTGCGGAACGACATGCTGTTCAGGTCCGGGAAGATGTTCCCGAAATCGTGGAACAGAGCCCCGCCGATGTTGTCGCCGATTATGGGGAACCGGAGCTCCGTCTGGTTGAACAGCAATGCCGTGCCGCCCAGGGGAAAGCCGGTGCCAAGGTCTCGCGGGCCGGCTTCATTTTCCGGAAACCCGCGTTGCGACGTGTTGCCGCCGCCGAAGAACCGTTCCGGCAGCGGGATGGCGTCGAGCACGGAGCCCTGGAAATCGTAAGGACGTATGACGCCGAACTCGGTGCTGCGCGCCAGCACCAGTCTCCCGCCCAGGGAATAATAGCTGGCATTGCGCGCCAGGAAGCGCATAAAATTCGGCTGCGAGCCGAAGACGTGGGACGCCAGGCCCAGGTCGAGCGTGGTATACACGCCCTTGTGCGGCTCTACCGGGTCGTCGCGCCGGTCCTGAACCAGGTTCAACGACGGCATCCCGACGCGCACCGGCTGCAAGAGCTGGCTGATGGCGAACTCGGTGACCTTGAGGTTGCTCACCCTGACCCGGCGGTAGGTGAGGCGATAGAACAGCGTGGTGGCTTTGGAGAGCCGTTCCGAGAGCTGCGCGGAGCCTTCGGCCCGTTTGAAATCGGCGGTGCGGACGTCGCGCGAATCCTCGTACAGGCCGGTGAACGAGATATGGAGCTTCGGGTTCAACCCGACTCGCGGCCAGGAGTAGTTCAGCAGGACCCGATCGTCGAGCGTGGAAGCCCGCGTGCGCAGGCTTAGGCTGTGCCCCACGCCCCACAGGTTGTTGCGCGCGACGTCGACCGAAACGCGCGGCGAGAAGCCGGTTGTGCCGACCGGCGCTTCCAGGCAATCGCTGCAGCCTCCGATGCGTCCCAACCCCGCGCCCAGCCCCAGGTCCAGCGAGTAGCGCCGCGCCTCGTCCACGTTGTAGAGCACGTACTTGCTGGTGGTCTCCCCATCGGGGTCCTGAATGGCCGCGTCCACCTTGGAGAACACGCCCAGATCGTACAGCCGGCGCTGGATATCGGTGACGGCGGTGGGAGAAAGCGGATCGCCCGGTTTCAGCGTGAGGTCGGAGTCGATGAGGCTCGGCCGGGTGACCTTGTAACCGGTGGCCACCACCTGGCGGACCACCTGTTCCTGGCCCTCGCGGATGGTATAGAGCACATCCACGCGCCCTTGCTCCGCGGCCGGTTTGGCGCTCCATTCGAAAGTGGCGTTCGGAAAGCCCTTGGCGAAGTACTCGGCCAGGATGGCGTCGCGGTCCACGGCGACGCTGAAGTCGCTGAACGGCTGGCCGGCCACCGAGCTGAGCCGGGAGAGGATGGCGGCCTTGTCCAGCCGCTCGACGCCATCCACCTGGAGGCTGGCGATGAAAGTCTGAGGGCCTTCCACGATATCGAGAAAGACCGCGATTTCGCCCGGCTTGCCGCCGTAGTTCTCCACTAACCGGTGCGTCACCTTGGCCTCCCGGAAGCCGTTCGCGTGGTACAGGCTGGCGATGGCGTCTTCGTCGCGGCCGACCAGATCTTCGCTGTATCGGCCATGCGGGAACAGGAGGAACGAGGCGGTTTCGAGGAGCATGCGCTCGCGGATGGAAGGCGTGTCGAAGTACTTGTTGCCGCCGATTCCGATGTACGCCAGCTTCCGGCGCGCGCCGGTAACGATCAGAAAATCGATGGAGGCCTGGTCGTTGACCACGCGCTGCTCCTTGAACTGCACCTGGGCGTCGAAGTAGCCTCGCGACTCGAAATAGTCGCGCAGGTTGCGCGCGCCCTCCACCAGCAGGTCGTGATCCACCGCGTGCTCCTCGAATACCGGCACGTAGCGCCTCAACTGCCTCTGGGAGATTTTGGCGCCCACCGGGTTGACGACGATTCGCGGGCCGGCGTCGATGCGGATGGTGGGAATGGCGCTGTTTGAAGCCGCGTCGTAGCGGATGGAATCGAGCGAGACCTTGGCTTCCAGCCGGTCTTCTTTCTGGTACAGCGCACTGACGCCGTCCAGGCCCTGGCGCAGGCGCGTCTGGGTGACCGGCTTCCAGGAGTGGAACAGCCAGCGGCGGAACTTCATGGCGGTGAAGATCTTCGCCGGATCCATCTTGAAATCGCCCGTCAGGACGGGCACGCCGAAGCTGGCGCGGGGACCGCTCCGCACGTCGAAGCGGACATTCACCTGCTGGAAGCCGCGGTCGCTCAGGAAATCGAGGCTGGGCCGAATCTCGGCGGCATACAAGCCGTTGCTTTCGAGCAGCCGCCGCTGGCTGGTCACGGCCTCTTGGACCAGGGCGTCGGAGAAGGGAGCGCCCAGGTCGAGACGCGCCGCATTCTCCAGTTGTCCGGGGCCAGGCGGAGAAGAGATCTTGCCGGCGGCCGAAACGTCCCCCACGAACCAACTGTTCTTGGTAACGAAGACGATGGCGACGCCGTTCGCGGAGGGCCGCGCGTCCACTTGTATGTCGGCGTAACGGCCGGTGGCGAAGAGACGCTCGATGGCGGCGCGCACATCGGCTATCCGCAGTGGCTGCCCCGTTTTCAGCGGCAGGATCTCGCGAATCTCGTCCGCTTCGAGCGGCTGGTCGGCCGGTTCGAACTGAATCTCCGCGACGTTTGCTCCCTCGTATTTCCGGTCCTGGGCCGGCAGCGCCCCCGGCTGCGCGGCCGCGAGCACGAGAAGCAACGCTGGAGCGTAGGCGGAAAGGGAGCGCACCAACATCATGATACCGTAAGCCCTTCAAAGCAACTTCGTTAGTGGGGCGGGCCTCCTGGCCTGCCTGGCGGGGCGTAGCGCGGTTCGGCGGAGAGGCCTGCCCCACTTGCACCGTGCACCCTTGTTACCATCGGCAATGATGAATGCCGCCGATCGCGAGCGCTACTCGCGGCAGATTCTGTTCGGGGGAATCGGGGAGTGCGGCCAGGAAGCGCTTGGAAGCGCGCACGCGGCCGTTGCCGGTTGCGGCGCGCTGGGCAGTTTCCATGCCGCCGCGCTGGCGCGCGCGGGCGTGGGGACCATCACCATCGTCGACCGCGATTACGTCGAGCCCAGCAACCTCCAGCGGCAGTGGCTGTTCGAGGAATCCGACGCCGCCCAGGCGCTGCCCAAGGCGGCCGCCGCCGAAAGGCGCATCGCGCTCATCAACTCCGGCGTACGGGCGCGGGGGGTGGTGGCGGACCTCACTGCTTCCAACGTGGCGGAGCTGCTGGGCGACGCCGGCGCCATTCTGGACGGCACGGACAATTTCGAGACCCGCTACCTGATCAACGATTTCGCCGTCAGCCGGGGCCAGCCGTGGATCTACGGCGCGGCGGTGGGCAGCTACGGCTTGGTCATGCCCGTGATCCCCGGCCGCACGGCGTGCCTGCGCTGCGTCTACCCCCAGCCGCCGGCGGGCATCCAGCCCACCTGCGAAACCGCCGGCGTGCTCAGCGCCATCGTGGCGGCGGTGGCCGCCCTGCAGGTGGCCGACGCCCTGAAGATACTGTGCGGGCGCGCCGGCCTGGTCCACCCGCGCATCACCACCCTGGATGTGTGGGAGGGCGGCATCCGGCAAATCGAAGGGCCGCCGCGCGACCCGGACTGCCCCTGCTGCGCCCGCGGCGAGTTCCCCTGGCTGGCGGAATCGACCAGCCCGCCGGTGCGCCTGTGCGGGCGCAACGCGGTGCAGATCCACCAGCGCCAGGGGCCGCTCGACCTGGGTGAGTTGCGAGCCCGCCTGGAGCCGCTGGGCGAAGTGAAGCTGAATGAGTTCGCCCTGCGTTTCGCGATCCCGCCGTATGAGATGACGGTGTTCGTGGACGGCCGGGCGATTGTCAAAGGCACGAGCGATACGGGCGTGGCCCGCAGCCTGTATGCCCGGTACGTGGGGTAATGCCGCAATAGGAAATGACCACTCCGACCGCTCCTTGGCGAGCCGCGGCTCGATAAGAGCGTGACGAGCCGCGACCGTCAGGGAGCGGTTTGGGATTGAGTAAATGACCCGGCCCTGTAAGAAAGGCGTCCCGGCGGCGACTACCTTCATTGTGGGACGGAGCGTGACACAGGACGATCTCTACGGACAAGCGGCGCAAGCCTACGGACCGGCCATGGACCGGCTGGCGCGGGCCTACGAAGCCGATCCGGACGCGCGCCGCGACCTGGCGCAGGAGATCCAGCTTGCGCTGTGGCGCAGTTTCGAGGGTTTCGACGGACGTTGTTCGCTGCGCACCTGGATCTACCGCGTGGCCCACAACGCGGCAGTATCGCACGTAATGCGGCAGCGGCGGGCCAAAACCTCGATCCTGGTGGGCCTGGAGGAAATCGAAGCTCTGCCGGACCCCCGGGATGAGCAGCGCGTGGCGGACCAGCGCATGGCGCTCGATCGCCTGCTGGCCCTCATCCGGCGGCTGCATCCGCTCGACCGGCAGGTGATCCTCTCCTACCTGGAGGGGCTGGATGCCGCCTCGATTTCCGAAATCACGGGCATTTCGCCCGGCCACGTGGCGACCAAGATTCACCGCATCAAGAACATACTCGCCCGCCAATTCCATTCGGGAGGGAGCCATGCCTGAGGAACAGTCCCCGGATAATCTGAGAAATCTCTGGCAAAGCCAGAACATGGAGAATGCGCCGATGTCCTTGGAACAGATTCGTGAAAAGGCTCGCGACTACCAACGGAAAATCCGCTGGAGGAACGCGAGGGAATACGCAGCCATCGCCGCTGCCTCGATATTCTTCGGCTGGACGATCTTCCGGATCCCGCTCGCGGGAATGCGGATAGGCGCCGCACTTTGCATCCTGGGCGGCTGGTACGTGGCGTATCAGATCTACCGCCGGGCACGGTCGCGAAGCGCGCCGGCCGATCTGGCGCTAGCCAACTGCATGGAGTTCCACCGCGGCGAGCTGGTGCGCCAGCGCGATTTCCTGCGTGGAATCTGGCGCTGGTATCTGGGGCCGCTCATCCCCGGCCTGGCCTGCCTCGTGGTGGCGGCCGGCGCGGCCAACCCCGGCCATCTGCCACGCATGTGGCCCTTCCTGGCGGGGTATGCGCTGGCCATAGCGCTGGCGTTCCACCTGATAGCTCGAATCAACCTGAATGCCGCCGGCAAGCTTCAGAAGCGGATCGAAGAGCTGGACGGCTGGATGGGGAGACAGCCATAGAAGGTGAGCCGCGGTGTGGGATAAGGCTCCCGCCTTGTCAATCCGAGCGAAGCTCGGACGATCCAGCGAAGCTCGGACGATTACCCGAACCGAGATCGTTGGATCAGTACCCCAGCTTCTTGTCCACCACGTTCAGCAGCGGCTCGCCCTTGCGGTACCGCTCGAACTGGGTGAGGAAGAAGCGCATGGCATCGTCGATCCAGGTGGCGGTGTGGTCGGCGCAATGCGGCGAAAGTAGCACGTTGTCGAGCTTATAGAAGGGGTGCCCCTCGGGCAGCGGCTCCTGGTCGAAAACGTCCAGCGCGGCGCCTCTGATCCGGCGTTCGGCGAGGGCGCGGACCATGGCCGCTTCGTCGATCACCGGGCCGCGGCCCACGTTGATGATGACGGCCCCCGGTTTCATGGCCTCGAATTCGGCCTCTCCGATCATGCCCCGCGTCTCCAGCGTCAAGGGGGCGGTCACCACCACGTAATCCGACCGCGACAGCATCTCCATGCGGCCCGCCGGCCCGAAAACCCGGTCCGCGAAAGCATCGGCGGAATCGGGCGGCGGCGCGTGGCGCTTGAGGGCCAGCACCTGCATTCCCATGGCTCGCGCGCGCGACGCCACCGCGCGGCCGATGTCGCCGTAACCCACGATGCCCACCGTCTGCCGCGAGATTTCCTCGATATCGAACGGCGCCCACACGCCGGCTTCCTGGTTGCGGACCATGGCGCGGAAACCCTTGGCGAAGTGGAGGATCGCTCCCAGCACGAACTCGCCCAGCGACTGGCTGTACAGGCCGCTGCCATTGGTCAGCGCGACCGGGCTCTCCACCAGCTCCGGAAAGAGGAGGTTGTCCAGGCCCGCCGCGCGCCAGTGCACCCAGCGCAGGCGCGGGCAGCGGCCGAAGATTTCGCGCAGGGTCCGGGACTGAAAGGCCCAATTGAGAATGACATCGGCTTCCGGAGCGGCCCTTTCGAACGCCTCGGCGCGTTCCCCCACCGCGATGCCGGTTTCGGGGGGCAGCGCCCCCAGCATGGCCAGCCGGGAGTCGGCGGGATCGGAAATGACAAGAATCGTGTGATCGCCCATCAGGAGACAAAGATAACATGCGGGTGGGGCGGGCCTCTTGGCCTGCCTGGCCGGGTCCGATGGGGCTTGCCTGTATCTGGCCCGCCTGGCCGGCGGCGGGCCGGAAGGCCTGCCCCACCAGCCCAGTTGCTAATCCCACGGCCCTGCGTCACACTGATAGTGCCGATGCCGGATATCTGTACTTGCGGCGCGCAACTGCCGCCCGATGCGCTGTTCTGCCACAAATGCGGAAAGCCGCAGCGGGAAATTCTGGCGGCGGCGCCCGAGGAGCGGCCGGCGCCGGCGCCCCTCGCGGATCCCGTGGTTTCGCCTTCGCCGGCGCTTTTCCAAAGCCGCCTGGCCATGAACATCGGACTGAAAGTGGCGGTCGCCGCCACGCTGTTCTTTTTTCTGCCCTACCTGAACTGGCTGGGGGCCGGGTTCTTTTCGGTGTTCCTCTACCGTCGGCGAACGGGCCAGCGGTTGAACGTGGAATCGGGCGTGCGAATCGGCTGGATCACCGGCCTGCTGATGTTCTCGATCATGGCCCTTCTGCTGACCGGCACGGTGGTCATGGTCAATTCCGTGGGCGGCATGGCTGCCCTCCAGGCGCAGTTCAAGAACAGCATCGATCCCAAGGTGGTGACCGAGTTCCAGACCCTCCAGAGCGCCTCGGGGCTGGCCATGTTCCTGGTCCAGTTGTTCGTGTTTGTGAATCTGCTGAGCATGGTGGGCGGCGCCATCGGGACCAGGATGCCCAGCCGCCAGTAGATGCCAGGTTGACAAGCCTGGGGCCATCCGCCTTACTGGGATCTTCTGATGCCGGAACTTCCCGAAGTGGAAACCGTGGTGCGGTCCCTGGCGCGCCTGGCGGGCCGCCGGATTCTGTCGGTCGAATTCCGTGGCGCGCGGGTCCTGCGGGGGGCCGATCCGGAACGCCTGGCGGCCAGCCTTGAGGGCCGCCGCATCGCCGGCGTCAAGCGGTATGGCAAGTTCATCCTGGCATCGCTCGATGGCGGCGGGTACCTGGTGGTTCACCTGGGGATGACCGGCCGCCTCCTGCTCGGCGCCGGCCCGGGCAAGCACACGCACGCCATCTTCACTCTGGACCGCGGTGTTCTGCTGTACGACGACAGCCGTCAATTCGGCTGCATACAATTCAGCGAGGACATTCCCCAGCGGCTGAAGAGGCTGGGGCCGGAGCCGCTGGAGGTATCCTTCGCCGATTTCACGGCCGCCCTGGCCCGCCGCAAGACCCGCGTCAAGGCGCTCCTGCTCGACCAGCGGTTCCTGCGCGGGTTGGGCAACATCTACGCCGACGAGGCGCTGTTTCGCGCCGGCATCCATCCCCTGGCGACGCCCGCCAGACTGCGCGGCGGCCGCCCCCGGCGGCTCTACGACGCCATTGCCGCGGTGCTCACCGAAGCTATCGCCGCCGGTGGATCCTCCATCTCGGATTACGTGGACGCTCAGGGCCGCCAGGGCTTCTTCCAGACAAGCCACCGCGTGTACCAGCGCACCGGCAAGCCGTGCGTCGCCTGCGGAACGCCCGTCCGCCGCATACTGGTGTCGCAAAGGTCCTCACATTTCTGCCCGGCCTGCCAGAAGCGTTAGCCCGCCCACAATCTGAAACCCCGCCGCGCTGTATCGCGTCCGAATTTTTAGGTCGCCGGGGATTTACCAGCCCGAAGACGCCGGCATCGGCGATAATTGAAGATCGGATTCGCACTTTCTTTAGAATTGAGGAGATTTCCGACGTGAAGAGAATTTGCCGCTACCTTCCCCTGACTCTCTTGCTGCTTTGCAGCATCCAGCTTGCCACCGCGCAGAGTCTTATCGATGTGAATGTGGGCTTTGGATCCGCTCACGACAAGGCGTCCGCGACTGGCATCGACCAGACGACTTATGCCGCCTGCTCGCCATCGACCGACACGACGTGCTCACCGACGACCGGTCTGAGCGGCTTCTTTTTGGGCTTTGGGGCGAATATGATGCTCTGGAAGCACTTTGGCCTTGGAGTGGAGGTGGCCTTCCAGCCTAGCAAGACCACTTTTGCGACGCTGCCGGCGAATCTACTTGAAGGAACTCCGGCCAGCACTCTCCAGGACCGGGAAACGTTCGCCGACTTCAACGGCATCTACCAGCCGGTGAATACCAAGAGGGTCACCCTCCAAGTGATCGGCGGAATCGGCGGAGCGAATACCAAGTTCTACGAGAGCTACATCGCCAGCGGCTCTCCGCTGGGAGGCACCAATACCAGCCAATATGCTTCGAGCGCCAATCACTTCCAGATACACGCGGGTGTGGGCGTGCAGATATACCTGACCGATCACGTGTACGTCCGGCCGCAGTTCGACTTCCATTACGTCCCGAACTTGACCGAGCAGTTTAGCAGCACCGCCGTGGTCCAGGGCATGGTCTGGTTAGGCTACACCCTGGGCGACCGGTAACGCGGCATGTAGGGGCCGGGCACGCCCCATAAGCGCTAAGATAATTTACTCGATTTATGCCGGTTTGTCGCTACTGCGCGAAGAACGCGGACACTTGGGGTACTCGCTTGCGACTCGGTTCAGCGAGATCGGCTGCCAG